>Ga0080013_1005773_pt1 | contig 11326 bp, 14 predicted proteins | sample ETNvirenome_6_85_FD_69236 | JGI IMG/M metagenome (GOLD analysis project Ga0080013, IMG submission 69236) | Marine viral communities from the Pacific Ocean - ETNP_6_85 (SPADES assembly) (version 2) | ecosystem: Environmental > Aquatic > Marine > Oceanic | place: Pacific Ocean | collected 2013-06-19
ATGTATTTTACAACAAGAGGATGTTTTTTTGGACTGGTAAGACTAGATCCTTCAAACCTTGCGTTCTTCTCACTATACCCAGCACGCTTTGCAGCTTCTGTTTTAGTAAGAGGTCCGTGTTCATCACCGAATACTAATAACTCGGCGAATCTCATTTGCATTTCTGTAAGTCTTTTTGGTAAACCCATAATTGACAGTATAGGATATTTTGTGTAATAATTCAAGCCAACATGAAGATGTATAAATACAAGAAAGAACATGGAGAAGATATGACATATGAAAGCGAAGTAGAACATAAATTTGACGATAGAGGTGATTTAGATTTGACAAAACAAATTGAAATGTTAAAGGCTCGTATCGCTGATTTAGAATCAATTGACGAAGTACACAAAAAGCTTAATCAAGAATTGCGTAAAGAAACGTGGCAGTACAAAGAAAAAGCTGGGCAGGTGGAAGCTCTTCAGTCGAGAGTAGAACAGCAACAACAACTTATAAAAGATCTGTCAAACACAATTAATAGATTAAGAAAATGAGAGTACAAGACTTACAACAATTCCTTTCTAGTTTTACAGAAGGATCAGACGCAGTTAAAAATGCTATGATCTTTGTAGAGAAGGACGGAAAGTTACACGAAGTTAAAAGAATGGAAGTGCAAGAAAACACACAACCAATTCTTGGACACAAAGGGCATACAGCTCACAGACTTGTAATCAAAACAGAAAAACCTTCTAGTATTATTTTGCCAGATAAACTATTGAAGGACTATTAATGAATGACGATGTTGGCTCCAAAAACACATGGGTCCAGAGGCTAAACTTTATCAAAATCTTCGTAAATCTATACCAGAAATATCTTGGATTAGACTTGAAAATATTAGCTTACATGGGACTCCTGATCTATTGGGCTACAATGCTTCTGGCCACTTTTTCACAGTAGAACTCAAGACAACAAAGGGCAACAAGATACGCTTTAGCCCACATCAAATTGCGTTCCACGAGAAGCACCCACAGAATACTTTTATCATGGTACAGGCCCTCGGTCCTGGTACCATAAAACTTTTTGAGGGAAGGTATATCAATGACCTATTGAGGGAAGGTTTCAAGTTCCAAGGAGCTTGCTGCTTGGAGCTTGACGCTTGTCGCTTGTATTTATCGGGGCTTGGAGCTTGAAGCTTGGCGCTTGTCGCTTGCAGCTTGTTGCTTGTCGCTTGCAGCTTGGGGCTTGAGGCCCGGACCAGGGCGAACGTCACTAAGCCCACGCGTTGAGTTAGCTTGACTAATTGCCTGGTCCGATTGAGCTCCTGCTAGGTCACGTGTTGCTGCCTGGAGCTCTTTATTACGCTTGCGTAATTCTTTATAATACTTTGGATGTTTAAATACGTGCATCAATGCTTCCCATAACTTACAACTTTTATATCAGGATCCCAACATTGTCTACAGTCTAAACATTTGCCGCCCTGCTTCGGAGCTGGACAGCTCGCGCCAGTCTCTACAACCATCGAAGAGTTGGGCCAGCTGTCGTTGCGTTGTCCCATCATTGGCGGGCTAAATCTTATGACCAAGTTTTCAGGCTTGCTGGCCAGGTGGTCCTTGATCCACGCTTCACGAGTCGGCAGCCAGTGCTTGGTCTCAGGTGTCAACCTGCATATTTCAAAAATTTTTTGCAAGTGCTGCTGGTCCTGTACGTCTCCGGCGTCATGCCATCTAAACCACTTCTGGCGCTTGATCACCGCAGCCATAGCTGTGACCCAGGCTGGATGCTTCATTGCTTCCAGTCTTCTATATTGCGCTGCTTTGATTGCCGGGTATCTGGTATAGTTACCCTTCAGGGCATAACACATCGAACAGACTGAGCCCTTGACCTTCCGGAGCTTCGAACCTGTTTTGCATTCCCAGGCTGGCAGGCTGTAACTCAGGCCGGGCATCTTTGAGGTTCTTGTAAACCCTTCTGTAATTTTAATTGCTTCTTTTACTTTCATACTTTCTTCTCCTTGAATATCCTATAACACAGTACAGGTCCCTTGTCAAGCTTGCGGCTTGGCGCTTGCAGCTTGCCGCTTGATGCTTGTAGCTTGGTCCCTGTTCCTGAAGCCATCGCCAATGGCCAAGGTAAACCTTGGCCATTGGTGCTCCTGGTCGTCGACTCATTGCCAGTAGTCTCCGCCAGCTGCATTATTCAGGCAGGTTAAATACTCAGACTGAGACAGCCCCAGCTCTTCCATCAGGAAGTGCATCTTGTCGCCCTGAAGGCCAAACTTTGGATCCTTCAGGTACTGGACAGCCTTGTCCAAAATTACGTGGCGCTGCGCGCCACCTGGTTGATATTCTGGTTTTAATTTTTTTTTCATAATTTATCCTTTCTAAATTCTTTGTATCAGGGATAGTCCCGGATGTCAAGCTTGAAGCTTGAAGCTTGAAGCTCCTGATCCCAGGTCCAGCCAGGTTAGGCTGATGGTCCTTTCCGCGTCCGCAAGTTTGAGCGGTCTCAGAGGCCTCAGGACTACAGGATTGTCATCACGTTTAGCGCGAAGCATTTACCGTTGCTAGTTCCTAACAGGACCAGGGATCAGGGGTGCTTAACCTGTTTTTAACAATGCATTCACCACTGATCCCAGGTCATTGTAGAGCGCCCGCTCAGGCCTTCATGGGTTGATCAACACCCTTCTCACAATGACCAGGGATCAGGCCGGACCTATGATGCTCATCAAAATAATCCAGCTTTAATCCTACTTGCTTTTGTAGGTGCAAGTCCCCAGAATATTTATAGTTTTGTTTCAGCGATAAATATTCAAATGAGGCTGAACGTCATATATAATCCTTGACAATCCCTTTGTCAAGTGATAAAAAACATTTATGCAAAAAATAAATACAGAAAGAGGTAGCATGACTAAAGAAAGAAAAATAACACTTAACGCAGAAAAGCGAAAAGTGATTGCAGATCAATTTCAATCTTTTTACGAAGATAAAGTAAAAGATAAATTGGTACAAGCAAAAGAACAATACGACTTGATTAGAGAAAAAGCAAAAGAGCAGATTGAGAAAGTTGTAAGGTTTCATCAACCACAGGAAGATGTTGATACAATTAGAAGAATGATACAAAAGTATAGTTCTAGTGGTGGCGATTTATTCCATGATAATTGTTTCTATGTTCAAATGCCAACAACTAAAGTTGATGACAATGGAAAAGAGTATCAAACAGATGAAGAAATCAATGTAAGATTTGACATGGGTAGAAAGTTTGCAAGAGCATACTATCGTGATGAGTTGAGAGCAAAAGGTCTTAACCCAGATTATAATTTGTCTATTGATAATGACTACTCAAAAAGAAATCCAAAGTATTACAATGATGAGAGTGCAGTAAATAAATTTTTGGGTTGGAGTACATCTTCTAATGATGACAAATCTATAACTACACCCAGAATGAAATGGGAAGAAGATTTTAAACTTTGGGTAATTGGAACATCTTATTGTCACTCAAGAAATTTTAAAGTTGATGAGAACACTTTTAATTTCTTTAAGATGTATGTTCAAAGTGCTGACAATGTAATTAAAGAACATGAACAGATGTATAGTTATGTTGAGGGCAAAATGAAAACTTTAAGATTAGGTTTAAAATCTTATAGAACATTTGACCAAGCAAAAGCACTTGCAGATAAAGTTGGAGTTGTTTTAAATGAAACAATGTTGAATGAAAGTTCTAGTTTAGCACTTTCAATTTATTCACCAGAAAATCTTGCAAGTCTATTAGAGGACAAAGAAGTCTTAACTAGAGATCAAAAGATCGCTATTGCAAGACAACAAATGGCACAAAATAGTTTAAATTAACTATTGACAATGTAAGGGATATCCTATAATATCCCTTACATAACAGAAAGGTATAAATGACTAAAACATTCTACATAACTTATTATTCTAACAAGGATAAAAAGCACATAACAAGACAAGGCAAACATGATGATAAATCTAGATATGGAACATCAAAAAAAGGTGTTGCGTATTATGTCTATTATGATCTAGACGCACATGGTTATAGAACAGCAACAACAAGTTGGAAAGTGAGGCACTAATGGAATTGATTGCAAGATTAGTAATGGTGTTAGTTGGTTTCGCACTAGCACTATTGGGAGTATTTGTTTTTATACATTCAAACGATCACGCATTATTGGGAGTGTTAATTTCTTTTAGTGGTTTTGTCACAATCTTTGGGGGGTTACCACATTATGAGTGATTATAATTGGTGTCATGGTCCACGTTGCCACAAAAGACATACAACCACAAGAGTTCGAGGTGTCAAAGGTTCTAAAGTTTTAAGAACAATAAAGATCAATGTTAGTGGTATGTACCCACAGGGAGTATATAAATACTTTTGTGACCAGACTTGTATGCATGATTTTTTCTGGAAACACTATCAAGAGTTTATCAGACTACACCCAAGACCACAGGCTCTTGAAACACCGATCGAAGACCCTAAAAAAGTAACAAGTAATTATGGTTGGGTTCATACAGAAATAAAAGAGATTGACAATAATACTAATCCTTGATAATGTAGGATATATGACAGATAATAAAGACTACACAAGAAGAAACAGATTCAATGGTGAGACTGTTGAATTAACTCCAGAGGAATGCAAGAAGCATGATGATATATTTTATTACGAGGCTCTTGCAACATTAGAGGACGAGGCACTAGGCACAGGCGGTTCTAAACTATGGGACAAAGTACGAGCCAATTTAGATTGGTTTAGAAAACATAATGCCAAAGCTTATATGGTCCTATTAGATTAAACTCCTTGCCCCTGGCGCTAACGCGCCAGGGGTCCCGAACCAAATCCAAAAATCCAAACTTTTTTTGACCCTATCCCCCCTTTTTACAAAAAGGGGTCCCACTACTCTAGGTTGTATTGCATGTTTCACACATTCGTGTATACTGAAAACATATTGGTACCATGGACTTGAATAAGGTAAACATAGAAAAATTACCTGCGGATGTTCGTAAGACCTTCAAGCAGATGCAACTTTTGCTTGCTGAAAAAAAGATACAGAATAAAGCTAAGAATGACTTCTTGTCTTTTGTCAAATGTGTGTGGCCCGACTTTGTAGAGGGGTCCCATCACAGGCACATCGCAGAAAAATTTAATAAATTAGCATCGGGTGAAATAAACCGATTGATCATTAATATGCCTCCTAGGCATACAAAATCTGAATTTGCATCTTACTTGCTACCAGCATGGATGGTGGGCCGTGATCCAAAGCTCAAGATTATTCAAGCAACACACACGGGTGAACTCGCAGTAAGATTCGGTCGTAAAGCAAAAAATTTAATCGACTCAGAAGACTACACAAAAATTTTTCAAACAAGATTACAAGAAGATTCTAAAGCAGCAGGACGATGGGAAACTGCACAAGGTGGTGAATACTTTGCTGCTGGTGTTGGCGGTGCGATCACTGGACGTGGTGCAGATTTATTAATTATAGATGACCCTCATTCAGAACAAGATGCACTATCTCCTACAGCATTAGAGTCAGCTTACGAGTGGTACACATCAGGTCCACGTCAGCGTTTACAACCAGGTGGTAAAATAGTTTTAGTTATGACTAGATGGAGTAATAAAGATTTGACAGGAAAATTGATACAGAATCAAAAAGAACCTAAAGCTGATCAATGGCACGTGGTCGAGTTTCCAGCAATCATGGACCATGGATCAAAGGATGCAAAGCCGGTGTGGCCTGAATATTGGAAGTTAGATGAACTTGAGAAGGTACAAGCAACACTGCCCACGGGCAAATGGAATGCACAGTGGATGCAAAATCCAACAGCAGAAGAAGGTGCCATATTAAAACGTGAGTGGTGGAGAACTTATACTGGTGAAGATATACCACAACTACATCACGTTATACAATCTTATGACACCGCATTTTTAAAAAAGGAGACAGCTGATTACAGCGCTATCACTACGTGGGGAATATTTTACCCAAGTGAAGACGAAGGAGCCAATCTTATACTGTTAGATGCTATCAAAGGCAGATACGAGTTCCCTGAACTTAGAAGATTGGCTCTTGAACAATACGAGTATTGGAAGCCTGAAACAGTTATCGTAGAGGCAAAAGCATCGGGTTTACCTTTGACATACGAGCTAAGAAAGATGGATATACCGGTTGTAAACTTTAGTCCATCCAAAGGAAATGATAAGCATGCACGTGTAAATGCTGTTGCACCTTTATTTGAATCTGGTATGATATGGGCACCTGAGCAGAAATTTGCAGATGATGTCATTGAAGAATGCGCTGCATTTCCGTATGGGGATCATGATGACTTGGTCGATTCAACAACACAAGCCATCATGCGATTCAGACAGGGCGGTCTGATCGGACACCCTGAAGATTATATCGACGAAAAGGTCGAGCAACGTAAAAGGAATTATTATTAATGGCAAATAAATACCACAGACAGGGTTTTTCAAAAGGTAAACTGGTTACAAAAGCAGTTGAAAAAGCAAGAGAGGCTTTTGAAAATATTTACAAATTAGATAAAACTGGCAAGAAAGATGAGATCATAGAGTCTATGAACAAGAGACTTAAAAAAGAAAAGAAAAAAATAGAACAAGAGCCTGCAGAGCTAGAACGTTACACAGATCTTATGATTTCTGATTTTGAGAAAAAGAAAGGTCCTTTTTTTGATAAGATTAGAGCCAGAGAAAAAGCTAAACAAAAAGCAGCCGAACTTAAAAAATTAAAAGGTAAAAAATAATGTTGACAGCGATTAGACAATGGGTGCTTAGAACGATGATGAATATGAAGGGTCAAACCGGAGTAGTTCAGACTTTACCTAAAAGAGACTTAATAGAACTTAATACACAAATCACAGCACAAAAATTAATGCAGGGTGGTATTGATCCAAACTCATTAAAAAATGCTGACCAAGTTGAGAATGCAATAATTGCAATAGAGTCTAGACCAAAAGTTCAAGAAGGAATTAGATCTACATCAAAAGCAAAAGTATTTGATCTAGAAGGTAAAGAAATAAAAAACCCTAAAAATATTATGGGTGGTAAAGAAATAAATCAACAGACTTTAAACGAAGAGTTAATGAAAACTGATAACCCATATTCAGATTTAGTTAAGACTCCTCGTCCTAAAACTATTAAAGAACGAGAAGCAGAGGTATTAGAGAGAATGAATAAAGATAATAAAGAAACTGTTGCTAGAATAAAAAATAGAAAAATTGTTAAAGACGCAGTTGAAAATGCTTCACCAGGATTTGTAAAAGGAGATAGAAAATATAATGCACAACTTGTTGCAGAAGATTTAGCAGAAAAAAAATTTGGTAAAGAGTTTAGTGACCTAGATCAAAAACAACAGATAGATCTTTACGGCGAAGCATTTGACGGATTATCTGACTTGGATAATTTTGCACAAGGTGGACGTGCAGGGTTTGCAAATGGAACAGGAGCTCCAAGTATTAAATATGATTTTGATAATGAACAAGAACCTATGGGACCTATCTTTGAAACAAACGATCCTAAAGAAGCTTTAAAAGAAATAGTTAAAAGAATGATAAACGTTGAACCTGCAAAAATTCCTTTGTCAGAAAACATGGGGTTAATGTTTGATTTAGACAGAGCATCGATTGGTGGAGAAAAAAAGATTGGTGGTGGTGTATTAAGTTTTGGTGTTAACAAAGGTTTTGGACGAGATGATACTGGTTTTGGTTTTGACTTTAGAAAAGAATTTGAAGACGGTGGACGTGCGGGATATAAGTTTGGTATTGGTCCGTTATTTAATTTTTTAAATAAAAAAAGCCCTGCAAAAGCATACACAGATTATTTGAAAAGCGTTAAGGATAGAATGAAAGCTGGTAAAGAAGCAGAGGTTGCAGGTGAGGTTATACCTGTTGCTGCAACAGGTGCATTAATAACTAATCAGTTAAAGAAAAAATTAAAAGCTATGAACGAAGAGCAGAAAAAAAGAATTGAAAAAGAAGCCAAAGAAGAATTAAGAAAAGACATGAAGAAAGCAGACGGTGGACGTATTGGTTTGAAAAATGGAATGGATAGAAGAACGTTTTTAAAACTAATGGGAGGTCTTGCATCTATACCTGTTCTTGGTAAAGTTCTAAAACCAGCAAAGGTTGCAAGTAAAGCTGTAAAAGCTGCTCCTGTTGTAAATAAATCTACACCACCACCATATTTTTTTGAACTTGCAGAAAAAATTAAAACATTAGGTAAAGTAACCGATGGTCCACAAGAGCGATTAAAAATTCATACTATGCCAGCTAAAGATGGTAAGTCCGAGTTAATGTTAACAGAGGATCTTGGTACAGGTGAAATGCAAATTAAAAAAATTAATAAAGAAGGTGACGATATGGTCACTGAAGTTCAAACTATGGAGTATACACCAGGAATGTCTCAAGCTGATGAGACAACACAAGGTATACCTGCAGACAGTTATGATGAATATACAGAGTTTAATTCTAGAATTATAAAAGATGAATTTAATGAACCTGATGTTGTAGACGGAATCAAAGTAGATGAAATTATAGAAGAAGTTAAAGACGCACCGTCAATTAAAAGAGCAGGTGGCGGTATCGCTAGAATGTTAGGAGAGTAATGAACCCTTTAAAGTACGCACAGATGATGAAGTATCTGACTCGGGCAAAGAAAGCTAACCCAGATCTTCCTGATGTTTTTCCTGCAAGCAAAGCACCTATTCCACCAGTTAAACAAGAAGTTAAAGAGATAGAAGCTGTTAATCAATTCATGTTGCGTAATCCACGAGTAGAAAAAGCAGGGGGTGGTATGTTGGTGCAACCAAGTGCTGATGGATCTAGACCTGGATATGCTAGAGAAAAACCTTTATCAAAATCGAAAAGAAATATTAGAGCAAGAGAATATTATGCTAAAAATTATAAATCAGATAGAGTTTCAGTAGCCGGTGAGCGTACAAATGATGCAAATAAAATTATAAATGATTATAAAAAAACAGTAGCTAAATTTTCTATGAAAGGAGACTTATCAAAAGCACCTTCACTTAATGATTATTTACAAAATAAATATGGTAAAAATTATAGAACGCAAGAAAGTATAATAAAAAGATATTCTAACTTTGACTCAAGAGGGTATCTTCAAGAACAAAAATTAAATTTAGCTGAAGCTTTAAAAAATAAATCAAATAACAGTTTAAAATATGAAGAACTAGGAAATAAATTTATATTAAGAAAAGTTGGAGGTGAGGGAGCCAGATCAGGACAAAATCAATATACTAAAAAACTTTATGACATAATTTACAAGTTAGATTCAAGAGAAGACAAAGTTATAAAAGCATTTAAATATATAATGGATGAAAACCTTCCTGTTAAAAAAATTACAAAAGGCACTACTAATTTAGTAAGAGCTGGAGCTATAAATGGAATGATTGGTGAACTAACAGGCATAAAACCTAATTCAACGACTTTTATGAGTGGTTTAGAAAAAAGTTATAAAATGTTTGCACAAGACTTTGACATGACTCCAAAAGAATTTAAAGAAAGTTTTAAATATTTAAATCAAATTGCAAAACAAAGTAATTTAATAAACGTTCCATTTGATCAAGCTTTTCAGGCTGCAACAGAAAGGGTTAAAGGAGCTGCAGAACTAGGTGGCAGTGACATGTTAACTTTTTACAGAGATCCTAATAGTAATATAGTTAACTATATATTTAGACATTGGGATAGAAATAATTTTAATAAAACAGGTGCTTCAAGAGTAAAACTTTATGATAGAAGTAAATTAAAATTAGTTGGTGGAGAGTTAATTCCTAAAAAAGGATATACCTTAAATGACATAGAGGTTAAATGGGAATCAGGAAAAAAATACAATGTAAAAGACTTTGCATTTTCGTATGACAATAGTAAGTTATTTGATAGAGGTGTTTTAAGCACTCAAGGAAAAGCATCTGGTTTGTTTGATGAGGTTTATTCAATAACTAAAGACTATTACTCTCTGTATAACAAACGTATTCCAGATCCAAAAAACCCAGGTAAGAATATTCCTTTTGGAGAAATGATGACAAGAGATTACGGAAAAAATTCTCTTGCCATAGGTCATAATAATCCAGGTGGAATTAGTGTTGAACCTGTTTCTAATTTTGAACTACAAACTCAAAAACTAAATACAGGTATTTATCAAGCCACAAAAAATTTTAAAAACCCTACTTTAAAAAAAAGAATTATAGAAGAACTTTATGGAGAGCTATATAAATTTAGAGGAGGAAACAAGTACATTGATCAATTAGTAAAAAATCCACCTGACCTTAGTTATTCAGAAGCTTTAAAAAATGTAATCTTACGTAAAGATTTTAAAACACTACCAATGAGTGCACAAAGAGAAGTGGCAATAGCTAACGCTGTAAAAAATATGGATTTACCAGAACAAATTATAAATAGATTTGCAACGTTAGGTGGTGGAAATTGTGGTAGAGGTTTAAAAAATCAAGGGGGTAGAGTTAATTTCCAAGATGGAACTACAGATGTTAAGGTTTGTTTTAGAAAAGCAATGGAGAGAATTAGAAAAGGTGGTGTAGACTTTACCAAAGCAGAGGCCATGAACTTTGATAAGTTAACAAAAGGTCTAAGAACCGTAGGTGCAAGTAACATAATGAAGTTTGGTATTCTACCTGAAGTATTATTTGAAGGAGCATTGATAGCTGACAAGATGGCTAGTGAAGGAGATTCTTTTATGCAAGGATTAAGAAACTCATACGTTTCAATACCGTTTCAAGCAATGGGTGTGATGGACACTTATGAAGAAGGTAGAAAAAAAGAAATACTTGCAGCAACACCAGAAATACAAACAACAAAAGCTGGACCTTTTTCATATCTTCCAGAAAAAATTTTACCATCACAGAGAGGAAAAGTTTTAGATGTAATGAGCATGCAAGATACACTAAAAAAAAGAAATGAACTAGCAGCACAAAGTCAAAATTTAAAAAATCAAATAGAAGATACTGATAGAATAAGTGATGGTGCTTTTGGTTATGTTGGTGACTCACAAGATTTACAAAAAAGACTTTCTGAGACAAGAGCCGATTTACAAGATTTATATAGAGGTGATGCAGGTAGGGCTGAAAGAATGTTAACGTCAAGTCCATTAGATTTAAATATCAAAGATGAATTAACTATGAACGCATACAAGTCTGCTGTTGAAAAAGCAGATGCAGATAGAGCTTCTAACATATTGTTTACACCTGGAACAGGAAGAGAGGATGTGCAAATAAAAAAAAGAATGGATGAATTACCTATAACTCCAGAATATGCAAAAGAACAATTACAAGCAACCGGTGATTATTATGGT
>Ga0080013_1005774_pt1 | contig 11323 bp, 18 predicted proteins | sample ETNvirenome_6_85_FD_69236 | JGI IMG/M metagenome (GOLD analysis project Ga0080013, IMG submission 69236) | Marine viral communities from the Pacific Ocean - ETNP_6_85 (SPADES assembly) (version 2) | ecosystem: Environmental > Aquatic > Marine > Oceanic | place: Pacific Ocean | collected 2013-06-19
TAATTGGCTTGTTTCTTTTAAATAGTATTCTTTATCTATTAAATATTCATCCAAATTTCTTGAATAGCAGGATAAAGAAAGAAACATATCCCAACCATTACCATAAACTTTGCCAAGATAGGCTTGACCACTAAAGCCATGAGATTTATGTCTTATTTCAATTTTTAGTGTGTCCCAATGTTTTAATCTACCAATACGCAAATCTTTTGCTATTAGCGTGTGGACAAAACAAAAAAGACTTCTTAATTTTTTTGAATCAAACTTAGATGTGTTTTTAATAATTTTCATAATGTTTACTCCTTATATAATTTAATACTTATTGGATTGTAATTTGGCAAATCTATTTTTATAGTTTTACCCTTTTCTAAATTTGTAATATCTTTTATATGGTTTGCCGAAAGTATATTTTTGTTGTTCTTACAAAAAGTATCGGCACATAGAATATGAACATTACCAGAGATTTTTCCTGTTACTGTTTCTTCTATTTCAATTTTCTTTCTTATGTTTATTTTCATAATTGTCTCCAATTAATTAATTTGAGTGTTTATTTTAACATACGCACTTTTGAGAAATCGGCTAAAACACCCATTTACAAAGGTTATTGGCTCTAAGAGTTAAGGTTTACTTGATCGAAAAAAAGGCTAGGTTGATATATAATAAGGTTCTTAGCTTGTGGATAACTGTTTTTTTGTCCATAAGAGTTAGATATACAGACGTTGAAAAAAAATAAATTTTTTTTTATCCACAATTTAGAGAAAAATGAATTTTAATTACATAGCACCAGAACAGATACCAACTGTTTGGCGAACAATAAGAAAAGATGTCATTCAATGTATCAATCAAGATACTGACGATTGTTTAATTGAAGACGTTTATTATTTTATAAAAGCAAACTTAGCATCTTTATATGTATGCTACGATGAAGATAAGTATGTTGGATTTTGTGTACTCCAAAGAATACACGATATGTATTCTGGCGTACCAAAAATAATTGTTTGGTTATGTAAAAGTAAAAATAGAAAATACACAGAAATGTGTTTTGAATTAATAAAGAAACAAGCAATAGAATCAGGATGTAATAAGATTGTGTTTAAGAATACAAACAAAAGTTATTTAAGATTAATGAAACCACTAGGATTTAAACAAGGTGAAATGGAATTTATTTGCGAGATATAAACTATGTATATAACAACTTATGCTGAATCACAATGGGATGAAAAACTCCAAAGATATGTCACTACATATACTGAGGGTTATGAATACGATGGTGAAGTGTCAGAATGTAAAGGCGGTGGTGGCAGTTCACAACCAGCAGATACGACACAAACTGTAACCCAAGAAATCCCTGAATATGTAAAGCCTTATGCTAAAGATTATTTAGGTAGGGCTGATGTATTATCAGATAAACCGCTTGAACAATATCAAGGTCAGCGTATAGCAGACCTTAGTCCATTACATACTCAAGGGATTCAACAAACAGTAGATGCAGCTATGGGGCAAACAATGCCAACTGCAACTGATGTTCACACAAGAACAACAAGAGGGGATTTTCTGGGCGCAAATCCTTTTGTTGACCAAATGTTTAATAGAGCAGCACAGGGCGTTGTTAATCAATATACAGGCACAACTATGCCTAATATAGATACTGCCGCTAATCGAGCAAATGCTTTAGGTGGCTCTGCTTATCAGGAATATGCAGATAGATCAAGATTCGATCTAGGACAAAACTTAAATAACCTAGCCACTCAAGTTTATGGTGGTAACTACATGAATGAGAGAGGACTACAACAACAGGCAATGATGGGCGCACCTCAAATGCTTGAGGGGCAATTAAGGGGCGCACAAGGAATGCTTGGTGCTGGTGATATAACCAGAGGTATTGAACAAGATATACTTAATCTTGGTTATGAAGATTTTGAAAGAGCAAGATTACAAGACTACGCTAATCTTGACGTATTAGGTAATGCTCTTGGAATATCTATGGGTGGTGGTGGCACAACGATAACGCAACAACCATCTTTCTATCAAGCTAATCCAGTAGCTGGCGCAATAGGTGGTGGCGCACTTGGTGCATTGGGTGGACAAGCACTTAGTCAGAATCCTTATGCACCTTATATTGGCGCAGGTATAGGCGCATTAGGTGGGAGTATGATGGTCTAATGTTTAGCAAGCCCATAATAAGTATGTTAGAACAAATGCCACAATTTAAAAGTATGTTTACTAAACTTGAAGATTTAAAAGCAGAACAACAAAAAAAAGCAAACAGAGAAAAATATAGTTATTTATTAGACCCAACAACTGATTCTTTTAATCCTAACGCAATAGATCAACAACAATTAGCTGATTTAAGAAATTTAGATTTCTTATCTCAATATAGTGCATTAGCACCAATAAAACAAAAACCAAGTGCTTTGGGTGGAATCCCAGTATTTGACACCGATATAACAAAACGACTGTATGGAGAAGAATATGGGTAAATTATCAGATGCTGCTCCATATTTAGCAGTAGCAGCATTAGCCGCAACTGGCGTTGGACTAGCAGGAGCAGGGGCAGCAGGTGGAACTATTGCAGGGACAACAGCAGGAGCAACAGGTGCATTAGGAGCAGCAGGGACACAAACTGGACTTGCTCTTGCACCAGCACTTGCAACTGCACCAGAAGCAGCATTTTTAGCATCAATGGGCGCAGCACCTACAGCAGTAGCCCCATTAGCAACTCAAGCAGCAACAACATCACTTGCGCCACATTTAGCTGGTGGTCATTATGGGTTAGGTGAAGTAGCTAAACCATCAGCATTACAAATAGGAACAGGAATGGAAGGAGTTTCTTTTTATGGAGATGCACCAATAGGCGCAAACTTAGATACAGCATACGCACCTATTGATGCTATGACACCAAAACCAGATTATGCTTTCGGGGGTAGAGCTATGGAAAGTGCTACACCACAATGGATGGATATGTCTAGTAATATATCGCCAGTAGTAGAAGAGGGAACTAAAACTTTAATGGATCAACTAGGTATTGATAAGAAAACAGCGGCTCAAATAGCTTCACAATTTTATGCTGGTTCAATGGAAGCACCACCAAATTATCAAGGACAACCAGTTGCGCCAACAGGAAGACAACGCACATATAGCCCATCGCCCTATACTATGGCTCAAATAATGAATCGTACAAGAAGTAATACTAATAGGCAGATTCGGAGATCGACAGTATGAGTAATAAAAGCGCATTAGGAGCATTTAGTCCTTATAACCCTGATTATGGAAAAAATGCTGCGCTATTAGCGTTTGCAGCTACCATGTTACAAAACGCAGGAAGACAACCTTTTGGACGAGGTGCGCCTATGACAACGGCACAAGGAGTAGGTTCTGCTGCATTAGCAGGATTAGGTGCTTATGGTCAGGCTGAACAACAACAATACGCAAGAACAAAACCAAACTATCAGGTTATCAATGATCAATTAGTATCTATTACTCCGCCTACTGAAAGAGGTGGCAAACCTACAATAGAAACAATCCAAGATTTAAGAAGTTCTACTGATAATTTAGGGAAATATGATCCGTCTGATTATACAACTGATTCTTGGAATAAATTTTTAACAACTAAAAACCCCAAAGATTTAGATCGCTATGTAGCACCAAAAGATAAGATTGGAACGTATGACCCAAGCGATTATACGCCTAAATCATGGAGTAAATTTGAAAGAACTAAAATGTCGGCAGACCTTGTCTTTAGGGATAAAACACAAGCACAAGCACATAAAGAACCAAAAGCCCAATATCTTTATGAAGACAAAAATGGTGATGGAATTTTTTCTGAAGAAGAAAGAAGACTTGTCAATACAAAATTTGACTCCAACACGGGGGAAATGAGTTACGCCTATCAGTCTCCGAAAACTGACGAAGAAAAGGGTTGGCATAAACAAGATAAAGACAACCCCGAAGTATTTGTACCTACTGGGTTAACGAAGCATTTTCAAAAACAAGAATGGAAAGATGCTGCTGATGCTGCTAAAGAGGGTGCTATGGCTCTTAGCAGAAGCGAACAAACTTATTTAGCTGAGAAATTTATTATTACTGGGAAATTTCCACCATTTGGCAGAGGTTATTATGCAAATTTGAATAAAGTAGCGGTTATGAGAAGAGCATTTGAACTACAGCGAGAAGCAGGTATTACAGAAGTTGATTATGCGTTAAATTCAGAATATCTAAATGCTCTAGGCTCTGCTGAAAGACAACTTTCAAAACAATTTAACATGGTTAAAGCATTTGAAGATACCGCAAGACGTAATATAGAGTTAGTAAGAATGACAAACGAAAGATTTACAAGATCAGGAGTACCTATTATTGATGTGTTTCTTAACCCAGCAAGAGCAAAAACACTTAATGAAGCAGATCAGGCAGATATGAAGTTGGCTATCAAAACCCTTACTGATGAATATGCAAAGATTTTATCTGGGAATATGGGTAATGCTCCACTTTCTGATGATTCAAGAAAATCAGCAGCAGAGTTACTGAATACGGAAATGAAATCATCAACTATAGAATCTGTGCTAGATATGATGGAATTGGAAATGGAAAACAGAGTAAAAGGTTTTAATTCTCAATTTAGATTTATGAGAGATGAAAGAATGAGAATATTAAAAGGCGAAACCTTAGAGGGTAAAAAAGTATTACCAGTGCCTTTAATGAATTTACCAGCAGACCAACCAGATAGTGGTTGGGTAGATGTTAAATCTTGAGGAAGCAAAAGGGGTACAATAAATGACAACTGAGGTCGAATGGACAGACGTAGAAAAAGTTATGAAAGACCCAAAAAATGGGAAATACTATGGTCTGAGTGGTGGGAAGTGGAAAGAAGCGGTTGATGTTCAACAACATGAAGAAACTAAACAATTTAGAGTAAAATATAAATCTCTTGGTAGTAGTAAAAAATTTGATGTAATGGATTTTATTAATTACAAACTTCCTTTAAAAGTAATGGAAAGAATTGGTGATACCGCAGAATCGGCTGTTGGGTTAGCTGAAAATGTAGGTCACTTAGCAACTGCTATGGGTGCTTATCCTGTGAGTCGTTCTATGGGGATGGGGGCGTTAACAAAAGATGTTTCGAGTGGTACTCCTGACCCACGTTCAGAGGAGTATATGCACCATATTCAAGATAAGTTGACTTATGATCCTAAAACTGAAATGGGTAAACATATTACAGAATCTCCGTATCATCCAATAAATCTAGCTGCAAAAGGATTACAGAAAGCTGGTAAATTTATTAGTTATCCATTTAGATGGGCAGAAAGCAAAGCAGACCAACCAATACTTCAGACTGCTCTTGGGGCTATAGCAAATGGGTTTGAAGAAGCTACATATCATGCTCCAACATTTTTTGGTGGTTGGCTTAAAAAACGCCAAGAATCAAAAGCGCAAAAAGAAAAAGCAGACTTAAAAGCACAAGAAATTAAAAACAGAAATATTGATAAAGCGAGAGCAGAAGCACACGCTAATGGTCTTATTACGCCAGCAGAAGCTGGTTGGAGATTACAAGTTTCAGGTACTGTAAAAGCAGATTCAGCTATATCTTGGAGAAACCAAAAAACGGCTACTGATTTAATAAAACAAGAATTAGAATCTAATCTTGGTGGTGGTGGTTTTGGGTTAAAGAAATATTTTCAAGATCAAAATTTTAGTCTAATGCAAAAAAACCCAATAGACGGGAAAGTAGTAAAACATGGTGGGTTAGACTTAGTAAAAATAGATAATTTTATGCAAGAATTATATGGTGTTTATGATAAAGTTATTGAGACTGCCACACAATCTAAAACCCCAAAAGGTGAAAAGAGACTAATCCCGATAAAAATAGAAACAACAAAGCAATTCAGGAAAGAAATGAACGATCTTTCTGCCGTTCTTGAACAACAACAACGTCAATTCCCAAATCAATTTAAACATTTTAATGAACCTATAAAAATGTTCAAACAAAATGCAAAACAATCTTATTTTGACCCAATAACAACGCTAGAAGCTATAAAGAATTTTAGGTCTTCTGCAAAGACATCATTTCAAAAAAATACTAATGTGTCAAAAGCAAAAGCAAGCGCATATATGAGAATAGCGGATTCTTTAGAGGGTCTTTTAGAAAACCATTTAAAAATGTATGATACTACGGGGACTCTTTTTAAAGATTTTCAATTAGCGCGTGTAAAACTTTCCCAAGCAAATCTTGTTAGAAATTCGATGAACGAAGTTACTGGGATGATTGATATAAAAACATTTTCAAATTTAGGCGTTAGAAAGAAAAATCATTTAACTGGAAAATTAAAAGTAGTATCAGATTTTGGTTTAGCTTTCCCAAGAGGTTCAAAAAAATTAGCTGGCGCACCACAATATTTAGGGTTATTTGATGCGGTATTGGCTGGCGGAACATTTGTAGCAGGTCATACTGGGTTCTCAATGTTTGAACTAGCAGGAAGATTAGGAATACCTGAAGCTGCTACTATGGGGTTGCTTCAAAATAAGCGACCAATATATAGCCCATCAGGTACGAGAAATACTTTAATGGATGCTAGTTTTAAACCTGCTCCTGCTTTACCAGCAGCAGTAGATGAATTTAACAGACAAGCGCAACAAGACAGAAACAAATAAAGGAATAGATTATGGCAGTTACAGAAGCACTATCAGCATTAAGTACAACGGCAGCAAGTAACACTCCTGCTGGTACAGATAGTATAGGTACAGATTTAGATGATCACTTGAGGGAGATAAAGAAGAATGTACGTTTTGCTTCTAACCACCCCGTACAAGCAGCTAAGATAACAGCCTATACTGTCGTTGCCACAGATCACAATACATTACTACAAGTCAATGCGACTGCTTCTGCTGTAACAGTTACACTGTTAGCAGCAGCAACAGCAGGAGATGGATTTAGAGTTGGTGTTAAAAGATTAAACACAACTAATGCTGTTACAGTTGATGGTAATTCAAGTGAGACAATAGATGGTTCTATAACTTCCTCACTATCTACTTTAAACCAAGTTCAGTGGTATGCTTGTGATGGTTCTAATTGGCAAGTAGAAGCTGATTGTAAATCATCATCTTCTGTGATTACAACACGCGGAGATGTAATAAGGGGATCGAGTTCTGGAATTGCTGAGAGATTAGGGATAGGAAGTAGTGGACAAGCCTTAACAAGTGACGGCACTGATGTTGTGTGGGGTTCGGGGGGCGGATCATCTGTCGGAACTGAATCAATTATTAGAACTAATGCTACAAACATAATAGCCAACACTACTTTATCTGAAAAAGAACTTACCTATACTGCTGTCCATGGGGCTGAAACTTTATCAAGAGGAACTAATGACGGATTCGCCAACGGAGATACTGTTCAACTTTTAAATTCTGGTGGGGCTGCTCCTGCGGGGTGGTCTGTAGGCACTCAGTATTATGTTGTAAGTGTTGCCGCAGCTACAATGCAATTATCAACATCATTTGGCGGTGGTGCGGAAGCGATTTCAGATAACGGTACTGGCACGAATACAGTATATAAGAATATAAACGGCATGACGGCTAGTCCAATCACTATAGATAGCGGAACAGTTACTATTCGGTCGGGCTGCACATGGAACATAATTTAGAGGATAAGAAATGTCACAGATTAACGTAGATACAATAGCAACGGCAGCAGGAACTGAACAAGCTAGATTAGTCCAAGTTGTTAATACAACATCAGTTGCAATGGCATCTGGCTCAACTACAATGCCTAATGATGACACAGTCCCAACAAATGCAGAGGGAAATGCACTAACGGCTTTAGATACTGCAATTACTCCAACTAACACAGGCAATAATCTTCTAGTGCAAGTTAATCTCCCATTCGTAGAACTAGCTAGTGCTGGACATATCTGCATAGCTTTATATCAAGATTCTAGTGCTGCTATTGCTGCTTGCACAAATTATACTGCGGGCAGTACTGCGGGGCAGTCTATTACGCTTAATCACTTTATTACTGGAAGTCTTGGAACGTCAGCAACCACATTTAAAGTTAGATTTGGGGCTTCAACATCGATGGTATCAACAGTAAATGGTTATGGTGGTTCGAGAATATTCGGGGGTGTTGCACCCGCTTCAATTACAATATCGGAGTATAGAGCATGAGTATAACTACAAATAATCCAATAGCTTTGTCTTGGAAATACCCTAATGTTGGTGGTATATCAACTGTAGATGGAGTCATAACAGAATGGAATGATTCACTACCTGAATTAACTCAAGAGTTAGTTGATAGCATAGAGGCAGAGTACGAAGAAAAGGAAGCCTATAAGAATAAGAGACTTGCAGAATATCCAAGTATTCAGGAAGCGGTTCACGCAATTCTTGATGATGATTTAGAGGCACTTCAAGCTAAAAGAACTGCTGTTAAGGAGAAATATAAAAAATCATGAGTACAATATCAAGCACAGATTTAACAATTACGGATGCTAATGTTACTAACCTCAAAGATGCGAGTGGTAACAATGGTTCTACACCACTTCAAATTTCTTCTGGACGAGCTAAAATTTGGGCAACTTTTGATGGTACAGGAACTCCCGCAGTAACCGCACAAGGCGGTTCAAGTGCGACTGGAATAAGTAGTATCACAGATAACACCACAGGTGATTATACTTTTAATTTCTCGCCCGCTTTGACTGATGTAAATTGGTGTGGGCTAACTCTTGGTGGTGGCGGTTCAGCATACTCTCAAAGAGGTTACGAAGATGCTACCGCAAGAACAACATCAACGTGGAGGACGTATTGGGTTGATCATGTAGGTACTCCACAAGATACTCCAAATAATAATATAGCAATTTTTGGGAACTAAATATGGCTAAAAAACAAGTAATAGTATATCAAAGTAAAGAGGGCATAGCATCTGTTGTTAATCCCGCACCAACCTATTCTGGAACAATGGAGGAGTTACTTAAAGATACTGTACCTGATGATTGCAAAGACACCGCAGATATTGTTGATGTAGATACAATTTTAAGTGACAGGACGTTCCGTAACGCTTGGGTGACTGAAAAGGGTAAAAGTACAGAGGTTGATTTAGCTAAAGCTAAAGATGTAGCAAAGGATAAAGTAAGACAAGCCAGAACTCCTAAGTTTCAAGAGCTTGACATTTTATACCAACGTGCTGATGAGGCAGGTGATGCTGATGCTAAAGCCGCAGTAGTTGTAAAAAAACAAACAGCAAGAGATGCTACAGCAGATACCAAGATAACTAATGCTGATTCCGTTGATAACTTAAAAACAGGAATGGAAGCAGTAATTAAAGAAGTAGGTGATTTATAATGGCAACACAAATTCAAGGCTCAAAAATTGTAACCGAAGAAATTGAAAATGCAGCAGGGGCGAATCCTTATAGCACTACTGTAACCTCAGAATTAGCGGCAAGTGGAACAACAATGACAATAAGCGGAATACCTGCAGGGGTTACTCGTGTTGATGTTTTAATGGAAGCTCTATCAACAAATGGAACAGGTGAGTGGATGATGAGAATCGGTGACTCTGGTGGGATAGAAACTAGCGGTTATACTTCTAAGGCGTGTAACGCGGCAGGGAATATGGAAACAGATACTACCGCATATAAACTCACTTATGAAGTAGCAGCAGGAGATACAAGAGATGGAATTCTTCAGTTGCGTTTAAGTGATGCGACTAATAACACTTGGATTTCTTCAGGAGTTCATAGTGATAATGGTTCAACATCTATAAATACTTCCGCAGGGGCAAAAAGTTTAGGTGGAGCATTAACACAAATTCAACTTTTAAATTCTGGTGGGAATACTTGGGATGCAGGAACTATTGCTTTGCAATACAGTTAGAGGAAAATAAAATGTCAAAAGATTATGTAGAATTTAATATACAAACAGGCGAAACAATAGTACGCGAACATACCCAAGCAGAGAAAGATGCTATGGCTAATGCATTGAGCAAAAGAACTGATGAAATGAAGTGGCGAAGAATCAGACAAGACCGCAATCAATTATTAAAGGATACAGATTACGCGGCACTACCAGATTCTCCAGAAATGACTTCAGAAATGGCAACTTATCGTCAGGCATTAAGAGACTTACCTGCGTCTGAAAGTAATCCTGACGATATAGTGTTTCCGAGTAAGCCTTAGTGGGTGATATAACATGGTACGGCTACCTAATTCTGTTATTCTTGCCCTTGCTAATAAGTACGGCAGTCAGCTTGTATATACAGCTTTACTTAAAAAGAATAAATCGACAAGAGAAAAACCCCCCGTGGACATACAAAAAAAGTCTGATTAATGCAATTATTTTTTCATCCCCACTTGCAGCCCTTACACAAATGCTTTTACAGGAAAGTCTATCCCCATACGTTTATTTGTCTGAAACAGCCCAGACAAATTTAATAATCTTTTGTGCTTTATTTTCTCCCTTTCTTGTAATGTTAACTTATTCTGGTCTGCTTTGGCACACAAAGAACAAATATCCTTTATTGTACGAGTGGCTACGGATTCGCCATAGACCTGTCGATGATGATGATTATTGGAATGATTCAGAATACACAGTAAAAGGTTATCATAAAAAATTAAACAATAACGATATTAAGGAAGAATAATGTTAACTGAAAAGTCATCAGCGATTATTTATTCTGCTTGTGGCGTTGGCTGTGTCCTGTCTTGGTTGGATGAGCGAGGCGCGGCAATTTTAGTAATTGTTGCTATCATCACAGCTATATTTAATATTTGCTATAAAATAAAATCTTACAGACTAGAAAAAGCAAAATTCAAAAAGTTATTCTCTCCAGAAAGAAAGGATTTATAATCCACTCACCAACAAAGCAGCACACCCAACGATAAATACCATAACAACAGCAAAGATTAATACGTTAGCTATGATTAATGGTATCTCTTCAATTACCCGATATTTTTTTTCTCGTTTTATTTTCATTTAATATTGCCCTTTCTTTATATGCTTCTTTATTTAGCTTTTGTTTATCTGCTGCTTTACAAATAGATTTAGTAAAGCCGTCTAATGTTGAATAAAAGAACTTACCATTCATTGATGCCATCCACAGATCGTCATCCACTTTTTTCATATAAGCATTTATGCTTGCCGTTCTTATTTCAATAATTTCAGTTTTTTTAGGAACAGGATGATGGTCATTATCATATTTAAAATATCCTGTCATAAAAATAATACATAAAGAATCAAGCATCCTCTCCAACAACCTTTAAATCAGGTTTCCTAGAAGTATACTCATTTAATAACCTTTCAATTATTGAAGCTAGTATTGTTGCATCAACTTCAGTATTCCC
>Ga0080013_1005776_pt1 | contig 11321 bp, 29 predicted proteins | sample ETNvirenome_6_85_FD_69236 | JGI IMG/M metagenome (GOLD analysis project Ga0080013, IMG submission 69236) | Marine viral communities from the Pacific Ocean - ETNP_6_85 (SPADES assembly) (version 2) | ecosystem: Environmental > Aquatic > Marine > Oceanic | place: Pacific Ocean | collected 2013-06-19
GATTAGTGGATAACTCATTCTGCCGAGGTTGAGCTTCCAGCATTTAGCTTTTACTAACCACCCTCCAAGTCTCCTTTAGGGGTTAAGAAGCAAAGGGAATTTCTTCAGCTTCACTTACATATCCACCAGGTACAACATCAAAGGTTGTATCTTCGGGAATGTATTCGATTAAGTCTACTACTTGAACTTTATTTAACCATCCTTTAGTAGCTTCCTCTCCAGTTTGCCTACTCATGTACTTGGATGGTCGATAACTAACATTGACTTTGGAACCATTACCAATAAGTTTATCTCTGGAAAATGGATTACGATCAGCATCAACAACTTCCACCAATCGAGGTGCGCCGTTGAAATCAGTTGTGGACTGAGTTAGTTTAACATAATGACCTGGAATTTTGTCATGACCATTACGAACATTCAGACCTTCAGCCTCTGCCAACTTCTTATTCTTGGCATCGAGATTTGCAACATTGATGATCCACTCACCTTCAGGTTTAAACATTGTGCTGGGTTTCGTTATCCATGCAAACCATGCTTCGCCTGAGATCACACTATTTTTTGTAGCCATTTAGATTCTCCTTAAAAATTTGTTTAAAAATGTTGTTTAACAAGGTATTTAAAGTTTTATTTGCCATGACCCTCCTTTTCTAATTGTTGTCGAATTATAGCACATAGTAATTACTTAGTCAAGCACTTTATTATTACAACTCTCGCACATAGATTCTACCATGTCAGTCATTCCAGCATAACACCAAACACACAACGTAAAAGGAATGATGCCGATGCAGCCTTCGATACCGCCTTCGTTCTCAAGATCTGCTGGACCCTGACAAATGTTACAGGCTGACAATTTTAATGCGTCTCTGCCCATGTGTTTCCTACTTTGTATTCACAATCGAGTGGACACTTCATCTTGAGTGTCTGTGTCGTTTCCTGCATAGCTTGCTTGGTTATCCATCCAAAGCTTTTTATATCTTGCTTTGCTACTTCAAATTGATATTCATCATGAACAGAAGCTACAAGCCTAGCATCTATACCTGACTTACGAATCCGTTCATCTATATGTACAAGCCATTGCTTACAGATAATTGCACCAGCCCCTTGAAGAAGGGTATTAAGGCTGGCATGAGGTGATCTGATATGTAGCTGCCTACCATCTAAACCTTTAACTGTACCAGACTTTGCTGCTTCAGTAATATTATCTCTTAATCTTTTTAAATTAGGCATATTTTTTAGGAAGTTACTAATTAAATACTGTCCTCTCTTAGCACCAGCCCCTACTACCTTACCTATTTTGGAAGGTCCAGCCCCATAAAGAAAGGCATAAATGAAAGTTTTTGCCTGATCCCTTGTCTCCAGCCCAGCAGCTTTCTGATTGGCGGTATGCACATCACCAGTAAGAACTTCACGGGTAAATCTTTTATCATCCATGTAATGAGCAAGACAACGTAACTCCAGACCACTGGCATCTGTACCTATCAAGACATGGGTATCTGGATTAGATACTGTCCATAGTTCCCGACACTCTTTACCGTAAGGGCTATAGATGGCTGGTACTTGAGCCATATTGGGACTGTGATGGGCCATCCTCCCTGTAATGGTACGTAAGGTTAGTACCCTGCCTCTGACCCTCTCATCCTCACCACATTCCTGTATCCAGGATTTAAGTAATCCGGTACGTTTCTGTAAAAGGAAATACCGACTGAACATCTTAGCTTCTTCCATATTTATTTTCTCAAGAATTTCTTCAGAGACTATGATACTTCCTTTATCAGTATGATGTTTAGGCTTCCATCCTTTTTCCATGAGGCGTTCAGCTATTTGTTTTCGGCTTGCAATATTAAATGGGGTACTCTTGGGTATCTTTTTGACAGGTGAATAAGTAATAACAGGCTCAAACATCTCATCAGCTTTTCGTTCAAGCTCATGTTGTTCATCTTCCAGTTGAGAAAGAAACAGCATAGCCTTTCGTATGTTAAAAGCAAAGCCGTTGTTTTGTTGCTGATCTACTATAGCTCTTACCTTTCTCTCCAGTTCATAAGACTGTGAAGAAAATCTTTTACCTTCTTCTTCCATAGTCTTGGCAAGTTTACCTGTCAATTCGACATCCTTCTTGCAGTATTCCAGCATCTCCGGGCTGTAGTATTTAAACTCTGTGAAGTTTCCCTTGGGAAATTGAAGTCTTTCTCCCCATGCTTCTAGAGAATGACCGCCGTCCCTTATAGGATTATATAACTGGGACTCGATAAGAGTATCCCTTACCTGAGATAATTTTATCTGAGAACCAGTTAATCTATTTAGTATCGGAGCATCAAAGCTAATACCATTATGCATTATGAACTGATCTATTTGTCTAGACCAATCCCCGAACTGTTGACACTCATCCCCGATCCAGATCTTTTCTTTGTCTGAACCGTAAGAACGAGCAACAATGCAATGAATTATATTAGCATCAATGTCGTCTGTTTCTATATCAACTATTGCCTTTGTCATATGTCATGTCCACCTGGTAGGCTTGCTTTACAGGGATGTGAAAAAACAACTCGCCTTTCTTAACATATCTATTTGATGCTTCCTTGACTTCGCTTTCCAGAACTGTATCCCCATCTATGTGCCATGCCTTGCTACAATCATGATTAAAAACTATGAAAGTTAACAGACATTTTCGATGCTTGTCCTTCCATCTGTCCAGTAATCTTTTCTTTCTATAGGGAATACGTAACTCGTCCCATGTCTCAGGCCATTCATCCTTCCATGCATACTTTATTTCTACCTCATAAAGTTGTGCATCTCCCCCATCGTCTGTCTTGACTGTCAAATCAAAGTACGTAGTCTCTTGTGAATTAACAGTACAGTGTGGCTGCGTATGCTCCAACCATCCAATCATATGTTTCTTGGCTGTCGTATCAGCTATGTCATATGTTGTTTTATTAAAGGGCTTCTTCATTATCATTCTCCATAAAAGGATTGTCTACTTGGGTCATTCTTCCAGTGTCTTTGTCATAATAAAGATAACAGGATACACCAGTGTCTCCGGTATATCTATTCTTAAGTATTCTTATTGTTGTAGTGTTAGCTTCATATGCATCCTCCGCTTGTTGATTGCGTTCCAAGGCAATGACAGAATCACTTAGATGAGCTATGCTTGCCGATCCTCTGAGATGTGAGAGAGATACTTCCCTGCCATCTTCATGCCCTCGATCTCCTGCTGGCCTTCTGAGATGGCTGACAAGTATCAAGGCTATCCCTGTTTCTTCCACCAGAGATCTAAGTTTGGTCATGAGAATGTCAATGGACTTACGTTCATCTCCATTGTCCTCCTGACCAGATACCAAGATGGATAAATGATCCAGAAATATCCACTTACAATCAAGTGCCTTTGCCATGTGCCTGACCCTATCAAGGATCTCATCATTGGATATAGATCCAAAGTGATCAAAGGCATAGAATCTTTTACTATCAATAGTTTTCTTTTGCCAATCTCTTAATTGTTTATCGGTGAATTGCTTTCGTATTTCCTTGATATAAAGTCTGGCGTTGGCTTCGACACTCATGATACTGAAGGCGGTATTCCGAATACTTTCCTCCAAGGCCAATACACCTATCCCATCTTTGGTATTCATCATCAGATGGTACATCAGTTCACGTATGATAGAACTCTTACCCATCCCTGCACCGCTGGTAAAGGTAACAAGCTCTCCTGTACGTAGACCATAGGTCTTCTCATTCATCTTAGGCCAAGGATAAAGACATGTCTCGCAATCAAATTCATCATAGAGAGACTCACCCAGATCAGCCAGATTTATAATACCTGCTGGAGTATAGGTCTTGGAATTCCACCAAGCTTGAGTAAACTTTTCTCTCTGACCTGCCTTCAGATATTCATTGGCATCTTTTAATTCCAGAGAAACAATCTTGCATTTGTTAGGCTCAAAAATCTGTGCTACCTTTTGAGCAGCTTCCCTTCCAGGCTCATCGTTATCAAAGCAAAGAACAATCGTTTCAAACTTAGTCAGATAATCGAAAGCCTGTTTGCAATTTTCCAGAGCGGAGGCCGCACCATTTTTAATAGAAACAACAGGCCACTTTGATCCCATTAGTTCGTAAGCAGACATTGCATCTACTTCACCTTCACATACTGTAACGTACTTACCGGATTGATTAAAGATATTCTGTCCAAATAATCCAGCAACTCCCAGGTTACCTTCAGACCAGAACCTTTTATTCTGCACGTCCCTTACTTTGTTAGCAATATAGTTACCATCCTTATCAAAGTATTGGTAGATGTGCTGCGTGATAGTGTTACCTGTCTTGTTTACCTGAGTATTATATTTCTTGGCTGTCTCCTTACTTATTTTTCTATCGGTGATAGCCTCGACTATACCTTTTGTTTTATTATATTCAAAACCAGAATGATTTTCAGACATTGGAACTACCTTGGTTTGCTGCGTCATATCTTCTCCAAATCTTGTTTGACAACTAAAACAATACGAGTGTCCATCTTCATGTTGAACCTTCGCCTTACTCGCCCCACACTCAGGACAAGTTCCTCTACTAGGCCATTGACTAGGCATAGCACTCTCCTATTATTTTTTTGTTGAAATACTTTTTACTATTTTGTAAGGAACATCCGGTTCATATCCCAGATGTCGGCATAGGGTGTTACGATACTCAATCTGTTCTTCAGCCTCCTTCTTACTGTTATAAGAACCTACAATAATTTCCCCCAGTTCTTTTTTAAGAATGAGATTCCATTCAGACATCTTTGAAAGACTCCTTCCAAAGATTTATAACAAAGTCTTCTTTGTCTTCCATGATTTCATCGATCTCTTTTTTAGCAAGTTTCTTGGATTCTTTTTGTGTATATCCCTCCTGACTATACTGTCTTACCAAGTCTCTAAACAAATTGTTTCTTTCTTTTTGCCACAGATTTTTAGGCATCTAATTCCACCCATCTATTGTTAGCTTCGACTTGTTTCAATATAGATATTTCTTTACGTAATTGTTTAATTACTTTTTCTTTTTCTTCAACTTGTTTTCTTAAAACATCTATATTTTTATATAATATATTATTTATATTAGACATATAGTATACTCCTTTTATTCCCTCATGTCAATATAGAATACATGAGTCCCTATTTGTCCTAGTGATTTAAAGTTAGGATCGGAGGCCCAGCCTGGGGTTACATAGCTGGCATGATAGTGAGTAGCACCTACAGTTTGCTTGATTTGTATACCTTTGAGTGACATTTCTGCAACATTAATAGATTTAATTAATCCTGCCATATCCGTAAATCTTTCCGGTCTGCCATCACACCAGTAACTGAAGTGACATTTATCCCTGACAGGATTGTCTTTCCAATACTTACCTTGATGTACTACTTCACAAATAGTATTTGGAAACTTCTTATGTTTTACTCTATTAAGTATTACATTAGCTACTGCCAGCATAGGTATCATGTCTTCTGATCTAGCTTCATGGTAGACAGCTTCAACCAGACAATCAAATTCATCTGCCTTAGCTGTTGAAATTAATATGAAACTTACAACCAAGGTTGTTAATATTAATTTCATCAAGCAAACATTGCTATCAATAGATCAAGTATAAAATCCACCATGTTCATGTTGAAGTCCTCCTATAATAAGAGTAATAATAATAATGTAAGTATATCCATTATATTCCTCCTACATTTTCCCTCTGTATATCATTATGATTTAACTCAGCCCAGTATATCTCCAAGGCTTCTGTCTCTTGATGAGCTATGAACTTATGCATCTCTCCTGCTGGTACGATAGAAGTATCGCCAGCAAACAGGTGAGTGCTGTCACATAAGCCATAGTCTTTCCATCTCTGGATCTCTAACTCACCACTGATTACATAGAACATATTGATCTTTGATTGATGCTTATGTTGTGAACAATACGCTCCAAGATCTACCTTAATTCTATGTACTTCTACGGCTGGTGATTGCAGTATAGGTTCTGTACTACCCCATACCTTACCTTCGATGACACTCATCTTACTTCTCCTCCAACCTAAAATAAATGTAGTCATCTCCTACTGTAATAGATTTAACATTGGGGTTAACCTTTTGTTTTCCCACATAATTCCATTCCAGATCAGGGTTAGTGGTTGTCTGTTGATGTACCTCATCAAAGAACTCTTTGTTCTCTATATAAAAAATAAGATTTGTTATCATAGAAAATATTATAAACATCTACTTCTCCTTATATGTAATGTGTAATTTAGATACTATCTCTTTAACTATACCATCAAGATAGGGTTGTAACCCTGCTCTATGTATGTTAAATAATTTTTTATGTTGTTCAAGTTCTTCTTCAAGAGCTTTAATCTTTAAATCTTTTTCATCTAGTTCTTCATCAGCCATTATAGTTCTCCTTTAATGTCCTAGTTTAGTGTTACGTTCTACTGCTTCATCTCTGGTGATGCACTCAAACTTTTGAATGCTCACCATCCTATTCTTAAAGTGATTATTAATTGATAGAGATAATGTATCTTTAAATTCTCCAATATATTTCTCACACAATTCTTTGTCAGTATAAGGATAGGTATACTGTATCCAACCCAAGGGAGGCTGAACATTCAGCATCACTAGGGCTGTTATAAAATATGTTGCAATCATGCTGCCAACGCCTCCCATTCTGGAGAAGCCAGCATCTTCCTCACCTTATCTTCTCTGTTAACCTTCACGTTATGAGGAGAACTTCCACGCTTACTATCAGGATGTGAAGACCAGTAGGTAGCCGCATTGTATGCAGTCCAGAGGGTTCCTTCATCTCTCTGACCATAGGTTTCGTAGTGTCCACGGCCATGTATGTGACGGTTCTCTTCATCGAAGATCTTCATGAGGTTAGATAGCATTACCTTATTAGCTACCTTCTTCTTACTGACATTATCAGTACGTTGTGCCAGTGTCTTAGTGAAGAGGGTGATAGCCTCATACCTTTTTACTGGGGTATCATACCACTTCCTCATCTCCTCCAGACCAGAGCCAGAGATAAACTCACCTGCTGTCTTAACCTTAGCGGCAAACCCAGAGATGTTAAAGTTCTTGGTATGCCTACCATAGACATAGGCCAGCTTGTCACCAGACACTAAGGTATTATAACAAAAGGATCTCCATAGTCCCATCATACCATTGTTAGCCCATGTCCTGTTATGGGATGTCCTGAATACAAACTCAGGTATAATACTATCTTTACCTTCTCTCATAGTCATAGCATGGGCAGGGAACTTAGCTCTTAACTCCAGCTTGGCTCCATAATCATAGACATTAGTCGTAAAGTTAGCGTCAGCCATGTCTATCTCAGCCCTTTTAAGGGCTTGCTCTACACCATTTACTATCTCTGCATACTGGACAGGGAAGTACTCATCAGAGACTATACCTATAGGTTCCTTGGTATCTACACGCCTCAGACCTACCCCAATACTTGAGGGTATCTCCTCTGCTTTGGTGTAGGGAACTAGGTCTTCACCTGCTTGCCACTCATTAATAAGTGGGAACTTCTCTACCTTAAAGTCAATCTTGCTATGATCAAACATAGTCTTTCTCCTTAAGTTAATGTTGAATAGTATTACCGATCTTGATGAGAGACTGCTTTCCCATTAAGACTAGTTATAATTTTATCATTACTAAATAAAATTATTTCTTCAGTGATGTCCTTCTCATCCCAACTTGAACGACTACTCACTGTTATACGTGTACTCATACCAAGCCCTTCTCCCAATTCTCTGGAAGTTATGCTTACTTCTTTTACATAGTGTATAGAACTATCCATACTTTTTCTCCTAAGATTATATTATAACATATAACTTAACGATCATCAAGAAATTCTTCATATTCTTTTTGAAAAGAATTGAGTTCTGTTTCCACATGCTCATTAAGTTTCTCAGTGTCTAGCTTATCTTCTAGACTGTAGTGCCTATCAAGGTAATCTTCTACGATAGGCGCACCCCATGCATCACCTCCATGACGCAGGAATTTGTATACATCTTCTTTAGTTTGAAACTTTATGTCCATTGTTGCTCTCCTTTTTGATGTTTTGCTTTTCTATTATAGCTTCCCTTTCCTTTCTTGGCAAGAACTATCTTATGTTTCAAAGTCCTTAACCATTTCCAATATGGATTACGTTTCTTCATTGTCTTTATCCTGTTGGTTGTTAATAAGGTGGACAACCTGAGACATCAGCCATCCTATCAGGAACTCAGGGTGCTGGCTGGGTAGCTCATCCATCTCTGCTTGTAGTTCTTCCAAGGTCAATGCAGTACCCTCTTCTCATCTGTATTTTTAACACTCTCAATTGCTACGTTAAACATACCGATTGTACTTTCTTTACCAATAGTTTGTACATATAATTTAAGACACGTACTTAACAAGGCACCCGATACCATTAATATATCAGACTTACTCTCATCGGGAGGCGATGTCTCTCTGATAAGTTCCCATAATTTATTCTGAAACTCAAGCAGTTCTTCTTCTTCGGTCATGGTTTTTTCCTTAACATATTGAGGAGCTTCTCATACTGCATGAGCTTTGCCCTCAATTTTTTAATTCTGATGTGACTATTCTGCAACTGTTCTTGCAGATCTCTGACATTTCTTTTAAGGATTTCTGTCTCGCTCATAGCTTATGTAACTCCTCTTTCAATTCCTCCAAGGCAGCTATACTTTCCTCGCACAAGTAACGCTGGGTTTTTATTCTATCTATACATAGATTTACTTTGGCTTTTACTTGAGGGATTTTTCCCATGATGTAAGCATCATCTATGGGCATATGAATTTTCTTTAAACTATTCTTAGTATGCCCAAAGACTTCATCTAATTCTGGGATAGATTCTCCTGTTTGTACAAAACCTGTTGCTTTTTTATCACTCATGCTACCCTCTCAATCTTAATGGCGTTGGGATAATCTTCCAGTAAAGCGGCTGTATTTTCATAGAACTCTGCCGCCTCTGCTACCAGTGTTCTTCCTATCCCTGCACATGCACAACATTCATGTTCCATACTGGAGGATAGATCAGATGTTATAGCAATAGAACCTGTACCATCACAGTTAGGACACGTAATCGTAACGTCATAGTGTGTCATAGAATCCTCCATAGTATAAAAAAACTAAACATAACATAGCAATGATGGTAACTCCCATCATCAGTTTAAATATTTCATTGAGCATTACTCCATCTCCTCTATCTCTTTGTCTGTTAAGATCTGGGCTTCTAACTCAGCCCTGCCTACATCATTATATAATGCCAGCATTTTTTCTAAATGTTTTTCATACATAGCTTCACGTTGTGCTTCCAGTTGCCAAGGTAAACTCATAACATTCTCCTACTCTTCAAAGTCATTAGGAATATTAGGACTGTTATAAAAGTTAACACATCCATTTAATAATTTCTCACTGATAATACGATCCTGATTGTCACCGTGTACGTATTGTCGGTATAACTCCTCATTCAAATGATACACAAGACCTTTGATTTGTTGAGGTGTTAAGCTGATTACATCTTCCATAGTTATTCTCCTAAACTATATTACAATAACTTCTGAGTGGGTTTCAATCCATACCTTTGCACCACAAGACAAAGGTTTATCAGGGCTGTACTTAATTTTAGATGGCCCTAATACTATAACATCATGTCCATACTCATTGGACTTGTATGTTTTACACGTTATAACTGGGTTACGTTCACCAGTTTTAGCGTTCTTCTTAATAACGTGCTGATTAATGTGGATAATACTCTTCATGTTTATTCCTTTCTTATTGGCTATAGTATACTCTCATTTAATTATAAAGTCAACATGTAATTTAGATACATGGCATGCATCCCTATATATCTTAGGGTATAGATCAGCTACATACTTGCACCATGTATTCCACAGGTACTCGCTCCCTCCTAAATCTTCACAGGTTTTAATATAGAAGTTAGCTTTTCGCAGGGCTGTAGCCTCACTCATCTTATCATTCACCATAAATACTGAGGCTGACAATCCAAACCGTGCTAGGTTGTGACCATCAAGACACCCTACTTTACCCAAGGCAAGCTGTAATATAAAGCCAGCCTTCACCATCCCTATACCATACAGGCCAGAGACTTCCAGTAATTTTTCTGCCAGAGATATTTCTTTTGAGTACACCTTATTATAAAGATACCCCTTCATTGCTATGATTTCTTTATAGCTTCTTTTCTTGGCACCATTCAGGCATACTGCATTCATGCCGTCAGTCTCTATCTCTTTAAGCTGATTACCTACAGTAAAGAATTGTCTCTGAATAGTACAGAGAGTAAATGTACATCCCTTACTAAAGTTATCAGGATTCTTCCTCATGAACCTTGCAAGCATAGGTTGGTGTGTCTTAAACATTACTATATTTCTGTATCGCTTCAAGAAATCTAGACCTGTCAAATCTATTATTCTGTCTGATAAAGAACTCCATAAAATCTGATACTAAAGCAGCGTCAACATTATGTTTAGCAAACATCTCTGCTATTTCTTGAAAGTGTTTTCTAGTCATGGGTCATCTCCTGTTAAGAAAGAATGGGGAGAGATACTGGTGTACCTCTCCCTCATTTGAATTAAACATTAATTGCTCTATTAATGTTAGTCCTAGTTGGAGTATTCCGCACTGGGTTGGCATCATTCAACACCACTACTGAAGTAGTTGTACGAGGCCAGTACCTTACGACACATCCCTCACCGTATGGATTAGGTGTGGTTGCTCGCACTAACTTCTTTGTTACCTTCAGTTCCTTACCATCCTTCGTACCATTCGGCCTGATAAAAACAGAAGGTGCGCTTGTTGATGTTACGATTGTAGTTTCATCCATACTTACCATTGTAATGCTACTCATAGTCTTAGTCTCCTAAAGAAAGGTGGGGCAGTTTAACGACATACCCCTTAGGTCGCTCTCTAGGGATTAGAGAAACCCTATTGAATTACTCCTCATCATGGTAGAAATCTTTCTTAATAATCCTACCCTTATCCTGCCATACTCTCTTAATACCTGTTGCTAGGATAGTCAAGGGTGTGTCAATGAACTTACCGTTCACATCTCTCTTGAGATTGTATCCCCAATCAAAGTATGGGGTAAACAAAACTGGAACCAGCCAGTTCATACCATCTCTATGGTAGTATTCTCTACCCCATTGCGAGTCTATTTTTCTGATGTCATAAGCCATACTCATTCTCCTATTGATTGCTCTAGATTTTTTGCGATAACCAACTCTCTACTCCTATGTTAATTAGGCCTGTCCTATCGATAGGAAATTCTAGGAACTTCATCTTTCCAAAGATAATATA
>Ga0080013_1005778_pt1 | contig 11320 bp, 9 predicted proteins | sample ETNvirenome_6_85_FD_69236 | JGI IMG/M metagenome (GOLD analysis project Ga0080013, IMG submission 69236) | Marine viral communities from the Pacific Ocean - ETNP_6_85 (SPADES assembly) (version 2) | ecosystem: Environmental > Aquatic > Marine > Oceanic | place: Pacific Ocean | collected 2013-06-19
GGTATGATCATCATCACCAAGACCCCCAAGACCACCGTGATCTATATCTGATTCTTGTATAAAAGATCCATCAATATAACCAGAATCATCCATTTTTATAGGAGATCCTGCTGCACCCTCTTCTCCCCCTCCATCGCTGTTAAACTCAGATTTTTGATAGTATCTAGTATCACCTCTTGTATCATTATGATATTGGGTATGGTCATCATCACCAAGACCACCAATACTTCCATGATCAATACTACCCTCCGTAAAATGAACAGAGGCAGAAGCAGCGTGATTAGTATAGGCTGAACTTAAGGCGTTATTAGTAGCACTTAAAACATATTGGGGGTGATCATCGTCACCAAGACCACCAATACTTCCATGATCAATACTACCCTCCGTAAAATGAACAGAGGCAGAAGCAGCGTGATTAGTATAGGCTGAACTTAGTGCATTATTAGTAGCACTTAAAACATATTGGGGGTGATCATCATCCCCTAGCCCACCAAGACCTCCGTGATCAATTCCCGTTACTGTTAAAAACGTACCTTCAGTAGCTGATACTATAGCAGCACTTACAGTACCTGATACCTTAAAGCTCCCATCCCCTTTCATTGCGAAAACTTCGTCACCCGCCGTATTTGAAGCGGTAAAAACCGCAGAGGTCTGAGCAGCCCGAATAGGTATTGACATCGAAGCATTTTGAACGGCAGGATTTACCGCTACCTGTACAGATGTGGCATTCGTCCATTTATTATTAAGATAAACTAGGAGCTGCTTAGGCTCTACAGGATTATTGTCGGCGTTAATATCAGAATCTGTAGCAGCAGAAAGAGAAAAAGAAGGGATTTCACCACCTCCTGTGGGAGCAGCAGAGGCTTGCCATCGAGTACCATTAAAAGTAAATACTTGTCCCGTAGTTGCTGCGCTAGTGGCTGAAGATTTTATATTAACTAAGGATTCGAGGCTTCTGTTATTCGCAGATTGGAATTTATACGACCACTTAGAAGATCCCTCTGTGCCCCAATTAGCTACAGTTCCATCTGTTCCACTATAAGAAACCGTCTGAGTGGGGTCTATACCTAATCTATATCCTCCTGAACCTCCGCTCACAGAACTTACACCCATTGTTATTTTAGCGGGAGCTGCTGATGTTTCAACCTCATTTCCTAGCTCAAGATAAAATAAAGCTTCATGGGAGGGATTTACCTCTTCCCAGTAAGCAGCAGTACCTGCACCGTCTGCTCCTCCTGCTAGTTGAGTGAATTGGTAGGAGTGATCTACATACCCCTGCCCTTGTGGGAAATTTGAATTTCCGATCCCGCCTTCTCCTGCGACCCACACTATGTCAGTGTTAGCAGGATCGTCAGCATTAGGTTTCATTACGCCTTTAGGCATTGGACCAGGAACAGTGGTGCTGTCTGGCTTGTCAAAATATAACCAAGGACAGCACCACATAACAACATCATGGATGTTCTGCCAGTTGGTTACGTTTACAGCGGTACTAAGATCATATTCAGCAAATACGCACTCACCGTCAATAGAGGATAGAACAACTGGGTATAGGGTTGGTCCAGTGCAGCTCATTCTCTACCTCTTAGTTATCGTTTGCAACTTCGGTGTTTTCCTCGTCGCCGCCAAGAAGATTTGTAATAGAGTCTAAACTAGCAAAGAAATCTTCTTTACTCATTTTACCCTTTGGAGAAGGGGTTTCTTCTTCAACTTCCTCTTCTTCATCAATCTCTTCTTCTTCGAGATCTTCTTCTTCGAGATCTTCTTCTGTGGCCTCATCGTACTGGGAGGCTCTACTCTTGCCACTTAGATCGTTTTGTACATCTTCTGGGGTGTCGGGAGAATCAGATTCTTCCTCATCGTCCTCACCCTTCTCTTTCTTCTTGGTCTTCTTAGGCTTCTTGGGCTTCTTCTCTTCTTTCTCTGCTTCTTCTGTGCCTCCCTTTATACCTTTTTCAGGAGAACCCTCTTCTGAATCTTCATCGTACCTCCAATTCTTTTCTAGGAGAGAAGAGATCCTATCAGAAACAGACTCAGCCTGATGCTCTATTAAAGAGACAACCTCCTGTGGAGAAAGATCATTTTCAAACATTTCTTTCAATGTAATTCTATCTGTAATGGAATAGTCTTCGCACAGAGTTGCATATGACGCTTTTTCAAAAACAGCCTGAAGAATGTCATTAACATCTATAGCTTCCACACCTGATTTTTCTTTCAGCATACTACTTACCTGCCCTAAAACATCCTTTATAATAGATGATTTGGGTGCCAATCTTGATAAAGACTCAAAAATAACTATTTGAGCTTCAACTAATCCTCTAAAGGAAGCAACTTCCTTTAGATTCTGCATATTAACTCCGTACTTCTCGTTAATAGTTTTAATAAGAAGATCCTTAATTGGTTTCTTCATTTCAAAAATTATAGAAGCAAAAGACTTTATATCTTTGTCAGAAAAATCAATATCTATAGAATTCTCTAATTGAAGAGTTTTGCTAAAAGTTTCTTTTAATTGCTTTTTTGTGGCTAGAGCTAGATAAGGGACATCTGACAGAGCCTCTGACAAAGTGTTTGAGATCTTATCTTTATCTCCATTGTAGATAAGAGAAGCAAGAGCGTTAATATTTTTATTATTTGCCCAAACTACATCAAAATTATTTTTAGATTCTTTTAATTCCTTAGTCACTAATTCTTGTCTACAGATAATATCATAAATACTCTTATTCTCACTGTCTGTAAACTCAATTCTTTGTTGTTCTTCTAACTTATCCATAGATATTTTAGGTAGATCAAAAGCTATAGCAACAGAGTTAGATAATTTAATAGCATTTTTTATTTCCGATATAGAAGTTATCTCTTCCTTGTTTTCGGTTAGCCAAGAAATTATTTGGGGGGCAATTTCTAAAAACTTCTGGAATTCTACGGTCTCTAGAATATCATTGGTTATAGAAAATGCTTGTGATTTTTCTTCCAATCGTTTTTTAACTTCATTAAATCCTAAGCGTGTTTCCCATAAGTTTAAAATTTCATCAAAGGAATAGCCAGCATTAGAATACTCAGATTCATGAATATTAGAAATAAAACTCTTTATCTTATTAGAAACGAAATCATTAAAATGCTCGTTGTCAGAGAATATCTCACTATCTTGGACTGTTATATTCTCTAAGACAATAGTACCTTTTTTAGAAGAGAAGTTACCATCTATGACAAATCCTGACTCGGTAACAAAAGAAGCTCTTTTGCTATCCGAATCTATTGAGAACAATTGTACGTTCTCTCTAAGGGACCTTCCCAAACAATCTGATATTTTTATAACAGATTTCAAAGTATTATTACGATTTTCAAACATATGTCCAAGCATTTTAAAACTCCTTGCTTCTTATTTACTCTTTTGTCTCATGCTTTTCACTTAGCATTTTATATTTTTTTATTCCCTGCACTAAATTAGTAACATCCGTTGACTCAGCTTGAGGCGGTGGAGCCCCTTGTGGAGGAGCCATCCCCATATCTCCAGGAGCACCTCCTGGTGCCGCACCCATTTGCATTTGTTGATCTTCCATCGCCTGTTGGGATGCTTTTTTCTGCTCTTCTTCTAGTTCTTTCTCTACGTCTGCTATTTCAGCATCGTTCATATCATAAAAAGTTTTGTAAATATACTTCTTAGAGAATAAACCAGTTTGTGTAACTGTTTGAGCAACTCCCGCTACCATATTTTGTAATTCCAAGCGTCTTTTGGCGAAGATATCACTTGGCTCTGGGAGCTTGACATCTAGATCCTTTAAATACATCTCATCTATTCCTTTTAGGATTAAATGACGTTTAGCTAAAAGAAGTAGGCCAATTTCTATTGTTTTCTGTATTCTAATGATTACTCTAGCGAATTTATCGTCTAACTGAGATAGGTTAGCCTTTCTCTCTGGGGACTTATCCTTTTCTACGATATAATCTTTTGGAATTTTTAAGGCTGCGAGGAGCTTATCCCTAAAATATCTAACATCTTCTATCTCACCTAAATTCTGAGCCCCTGGCAATGTATCTATTTTGGTACCCTTGTTGTTTCTATGGGGGACAAAGAAGTCCTCATCAGCAGACAAAGGGTTATACCTAGCATCCACATTACCTGTATTGCTGTTGTAGAACTTTTCTTTCTTAAACTTCTCTTTTAATCGTTCAATAAAGATCTCAGCCTTAGTGGTGGGTAGATTTCCAACATCAACGTAGAAAATTCTTCTCTCAGGGGCTCTAGAGAGACGATAGACCAACATTGCATCCTCTTGGAGGCGCAGGGACCTGAAAGTTCTTACCGCTGCTGCTGCAACAGACTTACCGTAAGGATAAAAAGAGGGGTCTGAGGTGTAAAGGCGGAAATGAATTATCTGATTCTTATCTAGATTTATAAATCTAGATGAAGCTAAATCATCAGTTGGAGTCCCGTAACTAAAAGTTCCATCTTTTTGAGGTATTTCCTGTAAAAACTTCTTCAGATAACCAAATTCGTCCTCAACTCTAATAATAAAATTTGGATTAAGTACTTTAATTCTCTGTAAACCAAGCTTTGGTCTGTTCACATCTAGAATAGTCTCTATGAAGCAGTCCCCATACTTAACTGTATTTCTTGTTATATCCCAGTAAAACTTATCTAAGTTAATTTTTTTAAATAAATTATCAATTTCTTCTTTGATAAAATCAAACTCAGATTTAACAACCCATGCTTCGTTTTTAGAGCTTTTTTGAGTGGTGTCATCTGCGTAAATATCGAACGCCGACCCTATCTCTGGGTAATCGTCCATTTCCTCGTATCTCACATACCTTTGTTTCCTGTCAGCCTCTGCTCTTGGCAAGGAGACAGCACTCTTGGCTACTGTAAAACCAGTAGGATCATCATCGTGAGGAGCAGGAGCCTTTTCCTTTGGAACATCAAGGCTTCGTACCGTATCTCCCAATACGTTACCGTCAGCGATATCCTCATCTGCAATTGATTGCTGTCCCTTTTTGGTAAAGAAGGCGGCTAAAAATCTTCTAAGGAATCCTCCCTTTAGGGTTTGCCCTGATTGCCCTTGCCCTCTAGTGGCTTGAAAGGTAGTATATCCTGATTCATCTATTCTTTTGTTTTTGTCAGTATCCATGTCATATCTTCTTCTGTCATACCACCAGCAGTTGGCACCTTGCGTCTCCATATCTCAGGAACTAAAGGAAGTTTCTGCTTATGCGGAATTTGTGAGTACTCTAAAAGATCACTCTCGCTCAATGTATGTAGGGCAAAAGTAGCTAAGGCGAGACTCATAATTAGGTCATCATTTTTACCCCTGTCCGCATGAATCTTATTATTGTCATCAATAATAAAAGTAAGTAATTCTTCTACCGTTCTTTTCGAGTTTATCTTAACTATCTTCTTTCTTATTAATTCTTCCATTTTAGCTAGCATAAACTCTTTATTTTTAGCTGTAGTAAGATAACCAATTTTATCTGTTCCCTCTTCCATCCATAGATTTTCATACTCATATATGTTAAAAAGCCAATCTATAAGGTTTTCTCCTATAGTATTCCTTTCGGGCATAACTAAGGCGGTACCATATAAAGTTGCTTCTCTGTCAATAATTTCAGCAAATTCATTAATAGGTGTCCTATTAGAGTAAAATTCAGCAACCTGTTCTCCATTATAACAATCTATTATCTGAAAAGCAGAGAAATCTCTTTCTCTACCGAGAGAGGTATCCACCCCCATAACATATTGTCTAGTAGGGTCTGGTTGCTTAAATACTCTCATTCTATTATTATATTTAATCTCATACTCAGAAGTTACCTCTTCCACCAAAGTTCTCAGTATGCTACCCTCAAGATAAGTTGCACCTGTTCCTAAAAATTCACATTCGTACTCTTGGAGCCATTGTTTGAATGGCATATTAATTTTAGTAGTTTTTTCCCACTCATCAACATTTACCCCTATATCTTCTAATTCTTTGTATAAATGATCAAAACCCTCTTCCTGTCTCTTATACTCTGGGTGATCCTGCCATTTAATGTCGATTACATTAAAAGCATTTTCATTCTTAAGAGCTTCGTTATAGACTTTATGGTACCAGTTACCCATACCATTGACAGTAGATAGTACGAACGCTCTTCCTCCTGTCGAGATAATGGGATAGACTGCTGCCCAAATAGTATCAATAGCTTCAATAAAAGCTGCTTCATCAATAATAAGAAGAGAACCTGCCAATGATCGCCCAGACTGCTTACCAGAAGGTCTAGATTTTATCATGGAACCATTTTTAAATTTAAGTGTGTGCTTATTAGACTCTATGATGGGCTGTTTAAGCCAAGAAGGAAGCTCGTCGTGCATAATTTTAATTCTGTCTAAAACTTCTGTGGACTCTGTGTCTCCTTTAGACAATATAACCACCGTCTTATGCTTTTGAAAGTTTGTAAAATGAAGAGAGTAAGCACCTGCTATGGTGGTACACCCCGCCTGTCTAAATTTTCTTAGGATATTAAATCTATTTTCGTCCAAATTTTTAATAATCCTCTGTTGAAAAGGATATAAATCAAAAGGAACTAAACCTCTAACAGGATGGGTAACCTTTATGTATTTGGACATAAAGTAAACAGGATTTTCTCTAGATTTAACAAATTCTTCTAAATAAGATTGTTCCATAGTATATTATAGAGTAATGAGAATATACAGTATAATCTGCACACGAAGTAAGGAGCTAACACCCGTCACACAACGATTGGTGTCTAAGTTATCTAGTCTCCCGTCTAAGGTTATGCTTATGACAAATCAAGAATCCATATTTTCTGGGTATAAAAAAGCTTTCGATCATGTGGAGCCTGAGGATGACGATATATTTATTTTATGTCATGATGATATAGAAATAAATGGAGATCCTAAAGATATCGTAAAAGCATTAACCATAGTTAATGCAGAGGGATACGGGTTCGCAGGAGCAGCAGGTACGAAACTATTAGGCCAAGACGCAGTATGGTGGGATCAAAAGAATTGGGGGAAAGGACTCCATTCTGGGGAAGTATGGCATCCTGACGAATCTTCTAGCAAGTCGTCCAGCGAAGTAAAAGAATTCCATAGAACAAACTACGGACCTTTGAGTAAGGTTGTAGTATTGGATGGACTATTTTTAGCTGCATCTGCTAAAACTTTAAGAACTATTGGTTTAGAAAAACCTAACTATCTAGAAGGTGAGTGGGATTTCTATGATATTCACTATACTTTTACTGCTTTTGAAAAAGGTCTTACTAATGTAACAATCCCCCTCAGAATCTTGCACTACTCAAGAGGTGAGCTTGTAGGTAGAGAGGGTTGGCATAAAAATAGAATGGCTTTTATAAGAACCCACTCACTACCAGCGAGGATATAATGGATTTTCTTTATTGGGTGTTAGCAAGTTTTGGGATTACTACAATAATATCTGTATCTAAGATATTTAAACCTATTAGAGAGTTTGTAGAAGCTAAGTCTAAATTCCTAGGTGGACTCTTATCTTGTAGTATGTGTACAGGTTTTTGGGTGGGCGTATTTTTGTCTTTAGCTTATTATTCGCCCACAGGTAATATTTTCTTTGATGCCTGTGTCGCTTCCGCTTGTTGTTGGTTACTTTATTGTGCAACGTGGTTTTTAACTCTTAGATTTGGTGTGTAAGTTTAATCACAGAAACATGTTATAGAATTTATAACTCCATTCGGATTAGGGACCAAGGCCGAGGCAGAACTATTCGGTGTCATTAGTGCAATTACCGAACCTCCATATATGCGAAAAGGATTAGAAGCACCTGTTATATGCCGCGTCTGAGCTTCACTCGCTGGTGGAGAAATCGTCATCTGATACCCTCCGACAGGAGGAAGCACCCCTCCTTGTAGTGCATGTTCCTGACATGATATGGTGAGGGGATCACATTTTGTAATTACACCCGCGACCTGGTGACCCCACCCGCTATCCCTTCCAGCAGCATTAAGATAATTCAAGGATACAACAACAACGCACCCTGTAGGAGGACAACAAGCTGATGCCCCATATGGAGAGTTTACAGGTGGACGGACGACTCTGCCGCTCCCAGGTTGAGGTGCATACCCACCAGCCCCAATCCAAGCTTGGAGATCCGTGGGGAACATCTCTATTGTGTCATTCCCCAATCCAGGATCCCCTGGTGCGCCCGTAGGTGGGGTTAAACCAAATATTCTCTTTCGCCTTGGACGAGCCCCGTAGAACTCCATCATCTTCTTTTTCTCAGGATATAAAATCGTCGCCGTATTACCAGCACTTACCCCATTCTTCGGGACCTTAAGAGAATCTATTTTTACTATATCATTATATCTCTTGTACATTTCCTTTGTCAGAATTAAAGTTATCTCTTCACAAGATTTCCCTTTGAACCAAGGCCACTTTTTTAATTCCTCGCAATATTTCCAAACATTAGCAATAACCAAACTATTAATAGCACATGCATTATTTTCCTCAAAATTGGTGGTCATGGATTCTATAAAGCCACCACCACCTATGAGAGAAGTATCACCTGGGGGGATAGGTTGTTCTCCACTTCCTCCTTTTTGGAACCCAGGAGTCTCCGACACTCCTGGAGGAAACCATTCTAATGCCAATGCAGCAAGTGAGGGAGAAATAACTGATTTACCATATTTATTCATTTCAGGACTAAATATGGGAGTGTTATAGGAAAGAATTAGATTTTCAATATTTTCAGGCATAGTCGTCAGCACCCCTTAGAGCATCTAGCGCATCTCGGAATCATAAATCTAGATAGCATTCTTTTTCTCCTTATTATCATTATTATTATTATTAGAATCTCCTATTTGAAATTCTATTAAATCTAATGCCACTTTCATCTGTTGTGTTCTATTGTGCATTTTTTTTATTGTAGAGTTACATTCGTCTCTTAATTCTTTAATATCAACACTCTCTCTAAAGAATAAATTATAAAACCATTTAAACATAATTACATTACCCTGTGAGTTATCCAATTAACAAGAATTGTACTTCCTGCTGCTGCTATAAAAGCTACCAAAGAAGCTTTTGCGGTTATTGTGGCTTTCCACATTTCTAAGTTAGTTATACGGTTATCTAGTTGTTCCGCTAGCTCTTTAAGAGATACAGATTGTTTATCTATAGACTGTCTAAGAAACTCAATTTGAGCCTCAGTCTTTCCTTGAAATATTCCTAAATTATTATTTTCTGGCATTTTAAACTCCTAATTCTAACAAAGACATATTATCCATTGAACCTGAACTGTCCCTACATCGACTACCTCGGGAAGATGACGAATATCTGGTCTTATCACCGCTGTTTGAGGATCGTGTCCGAAAGCGACCATGGGCGGCGGGTTTGTACTGAAGAGCCATGAGTCGGTGAAATCTATTTCGTAGGTAACACCTGGCAGTTGATAGGGATGTTCCTCACACTTTATTATTAAAGGGTTACATTGTGTAATCTTTCCCGCAACAGCATGGCCTGTAATCATAACGATAACATCACACCCAAGAGGAGGGCAACAAGAGGAGGCATCAGAACATACATTTCGTGGGGGAGGAGTCCCTGCCAAAGGTCCCCCTCCTCTACCACCCCAAGGTTGAGCGTCTACCCAAGTCTGTGTTGCTGTAGGTAAAACTATATTAGCTCCAGGTGGTATGATATCAAGGAGGGGAAGGGTTGGAGATCCGCGCTCAACGGGACCGTTATAGGGTGGCCCAGGGGGAGGGGTTGGAGTATATCCAAATATTCTATATTTCTTGGTTTTAATTCCATACTTCTTCATTAGCTCATTTTTTAACCAATATGCAGATTTCCAGACAGTAAATATCTGGCGACGATTCCCCATGCTTCCTGTTTGAGGACTTGTGCGAGACTGGTCTCCGATGTATGACCCAGAATTAGGAGTATGGATTCGGTCGGCTGTTCTATATATCTCATCAGTTAATAAAACAATTATATCTTCACAAGATTTTCCTTTGAACTTAGGATGCTTTTGTAATTCCTTGCAATATTTTCTAACATTAGCTATAATTGCAGAATTAAGAACACACCCTCTATTTTCCTCATAATGGGTGGTGTACGAATCTATAAAACCACCACCACCTATGAGAGAAGTATCACCTGGGAGGATAGGTGGTTCTCCACTTCCTCCTTCTTGGAACCCAGGAGTCTCCGACACTCCTGGAGGAAGCAACTCTCTCCTTGCTTTTTCTACTAAGTCCCAGTTAAAATTATCCTTAGTCCACTGAAGGATCCTAGGGTCTCCAATAATATCGGGAATATTAATAAATTCAGACATTTTAAATTCCTAAGTCTAATTAGGACCTGGAGCCCAATTAAAGCTAAAGGATTCTAATTGACCAGCTCCTGCGTTTTTCAAGGCTGTTCCTAGAGAAGCCCATACAGGATTCATAGCTCCTGGAAGAGTACCAGAAGTATTAGATGCTATTCCTGCGGGCCAAGGTCCGAGTTGGGTCATTATATTGTGTTCCTCCCATTCTTGAAAGTAGGATTGCCCTAACGCATTAAAAGTTTGTCCATTTGGCAAAGTGTAAACACCCGTCACTGCGGTCTGAGTAACAGGTAGCCATTTTTCTCCTGCTGATAGGGTATAAAGATTACCTGAAGTATCGAACCCCCCTGAGGTGTTAGAGGCGGTGAAATTCCAATGACCTGGAAGAGCAGACGCACCATATCCAGATGCGTTATTTACTACATTAACCGATGTAGTACCCTGCAAATTTAACTTTACATAAGTATTTCCCCAGTCAGGGAACGTGCATGAATCAACGCTACTTACAGTACCAGTTGCTACATTAATAATTTTGTAAGTTCCAGTAAGAACTGTTTTAGCATAAATATAATCTTGTGAGCTAACACTTCCTGTACCAGAACCAGCGAAATAAGTATTGTTTACTGCTGTGAGGGCTGGTGATTGCCATTGTTGGTCTGCGGGTTCGGCCATTTTTTGTCTCCATTAAAAAAAGAATGTCTCTACTTTTATATAGAGACATTCTTTTTTGGCTAATTAAAGAATTGTTTATTATATTCTTTTAAATTTCCTTAATTTAAGCTTGGGGTGAGTCTTTAAGAGAGCTTCTACTGATTTCTTAGTAACTACTCCCTTTTTATTAGTATGCACAATTACCTTACCATTAGATCCATAAGCATGAACCCTCACAACACCTTTAACCTTTTCTAAGATCTCACGGATCTCAATACACGAAGACTGTCAGCTTACTCCTGTTACAGTAAGCTCATACTTGTTCATCTTCTTAGGAAACTTCACAAGCTCTAACTTCTTAACAGTAACCTTGGGCTTAATCTTTG
>Ga0080013_1002392_pt2 | contig 11318 bp, 4 predicted proteins | sample ETNvirenome_6_85_FD_69236 | JGI IMG/M metagenome (GOLD analysis project Ga0080013, IMG submission 69236) | Marine viral communities from the Pacific Ocean - ETNP_6_85 (SPADES assembly) (version 2) | ecosystem: Environmental > Aquatic > Marine > Oceanic | place: Pacific Ocean | collected 2013-06-19
CCCATCCAGCTATGGCGGATAGAGATTTACTCCTAAGGGCAGTATCCCTTGGAGGAAACTTTAATTTTCCGTTATAAGAGTAGTTCATATTACCTTCTAAAGGGAACCGGGCACGTACTGTGTTTGTAGGGAAAGTCACCCCATCTCTTTGTACAAAAGTAATGCCATTTGAGGAAATTGAATCTATATTATAATTTGGATTATATTCGTTATTCCATACAGCTATTGAGTTAACTGTCGGTGCTACAAACTCTATTCCCGAAAGTACAGTTCTGTTAGCCTGATAAATCTTGGTAGGATCTTCAAAAGTATCTAATGCATTAACGTAAGATCCAAAGGCTCCTGGAGCCAAAATTCCTTTCGTGAGGGATTTGCGCTTCCCTACAGTGTTAGTATAAGCGTTGTGGGTTCTAACGAAGGGAGTCGTTATAACTCCACTCCAGTCTGGGTGAATTGAGGAGATGGGACCCCCGTAAGTTCCTGGGTATGCTTTAGAACCTAAATTATTTTGGATAGTACCTTTAATAGAAAAGTTATGGTTGAACAGAAGGGGACCGAATACGTGTGCCAGGATATTAAATCCTCCTGCAGCCGGATCGTCGGCGACTTGAGTTGCTGGCAATATCGCGCACTGGAGCTGTCTCCTGAATATATTGTTATAGTCGTGGTATAGCTGTTGTACCCCCGTACCAAACTTAAAGTTTTCGAATCCTTGGTCAGTAAATCTATACCATCTTGAGTCTTTTCTTCCACGTTTAATAAAAATAGTCGTCATAGCCCGCAAAATTGGGGAACCAAAAACATCTCTTAATTGGTTAAAGCTTGATGCGTTGGGTTCCATGAATGGGACATTTCGAGCCGGGAAGAAAGAAGAAGCATGGAACTCAAAGAACGGCGTGGCAGAAGTATTATAATAAGAGTACACTGAAGACAGACTGCCACTGGTATCTACGAAACTCTGAGAGGAGAAGTTGAATCCTTTCGGTACGAATCCGGGAAGATTCAAACCTCTCCGTTTAAGCACGGATTGAAGGGCTCCTCCACTCATACCAAACCAGTCAGTAGCAATAGGTTGGTTGAGTCCTTGTCTGTTTTGCGCCCAACCAGTAAATTTGTATTTTAAATCTTTGCGTCTTCCAGCGGTTCTGCGAGCCAAAAGTTGCTTATAGCCTGAAGTAGTTCTTCCATCTACGGCTGATCCTCCACCGCCACTCCAGAAATAAGATGTTTGGTTTCCTGCGTCGTTTGGAGATTGGGCATGAAGACAGGCGGACGGGAGGAATCTTCCGTTCTGTGGATTCCATATGCTAGGAAATACCCCAACTCCACTGAAAGAACCTCCTGCTGCCCACGCGCCCGGGAAGGCGGAAAGAGTGTAACTACTATGAAGCTGGTCCATGTCGGACTGGATAGTGTTTATCACTTCCACATCCATAATCCCCGACCAAGCCACTCCGGGCTCATCGGTGCCGGGGATACCTTTTCCGTCAGTACGGGTGCTGTAATAAAAATCCTCGATTCCAGAACCAACATATATCTTGTTAAGAACATGAAAGGGTGCGAATTGACGGAATATATCAACAATAGCAGGAATTCCTTTACGGCCTATCCTTGTTCTAGCTAGATTTGTGTAATCATTAGAAGAGAAGTCGAAAGCCGATAAATGGAACTTAGAGTTAACTACAGAAGATTTGGAATTCCAATAATCAAATACACTCATACTTTCCAAATCGCCATTTCTTATTACCTGTTTGTAATTGAATGGCAATTGTAAGGAGGAAGTCATGAACTTGAAGGCGTTGTTTACCCCCCACCCAGGCTCAGTAATTCCATCTACATTTTTAATAGAAACACCACTGGCTATGTATTTCGCAACAGTATTGGCAGCAGAGGCGACTACACCACAACCCGCTTCCTCATATGTTCTTGCTAATATTGAGGATACACTACGAACAAAACGCTCAGTCTGTGGACCAGCTTCACAATTTTGGTAAAACCTACTTTCCTCCCACGGAGGTATTGTTAAATAAGCGTCACGGTACTTGTACCCTGGCGCTACACCTCGCCCCACCTGCGCTTGCCAAAATCCTGTATCTTTATAGGGAATTCCACCAATCTTCATGTAGTTGTAGTGGTAATTTAAAAGTTCTAAAACTGCATCCACAGCAAAACGAACATTTATATCTTTATCATGAGGATCATAATTCCTTACAGTTATAGGAATACCAGACGCAGCGAGGGCTTGTTCCCAAGCTGATCTAAATTCTAGGTACTTAGCATTGTCCTTACCTAAATCAGTCTCTGTTTTTAGGGCATAGTAAATAAGGTTTGGTATGTAGGATTCCCACAACTCTTGTAGACCCGATACAGGAGCTACCGGGTTGTACACAGAAGACGGGATGACCATGTTAACCGCGTTTGTTAAAGCCTGTTTTGTACCTTTAGCTTTATAGAGATAAATAGCTTGCTTTAATTGGTCGCGCCATTTGTCGGGATCCGTAGAGAAAAATGTCCACCCTAAATATCTTCCTAGATATTGTAAAAATTCATCCGGACACTGTTCGATATCTAGCAAATACTGTATGTCTCTGATTGAGGTTTGGACATCATAAAATCCATAGGCAAGAGCCTTAAGCATTTTACTCATAGGACCAGCATTTTCCATCCTATTAACGTTAAATCCTAAAAGAGACGCATTAACAACATCTCTAAAGTAGAGAGAGTTTGGGTCGTCTTCGTTTACCCATACACTAACAAGGGTATCCAAGGCGCTTACAAGCTGTCCTCCGGACGCGTAGTAATTACCAGCTTTTCCGGGAAGAGGGGTATACGTAGAAGATAGGTTGTTAAAGGGAACAGGTAAGTAGATGTCTCTGATCTGCGACCACCCCGTACCGCTTCCTTTCGCATTGGTGTACATCCATTTAAACAAATTTCGTACACCATCAGAGGTTTTAATTCTCTTTCCATAATAAGTATTATCCAAAAGGGAACTGTAAAGAAAAGAACTTACTGGAACTGAATTTGAATCAACGACGCTTCCCGGTGTGTTTAGGAAATATACCCAACCAAGTTGATCTATCAAAGTGTTTGCGACACCTGACATCGTGGTTACCGCAGGGTCTACTATTGAACTAAAGCTGCTACCAAAAAATTCACTAACATTATTAAACTCAGTATGTGGGAGTGCGGAAGTTAAAAGAAAATTAGAAAATTCTTCTTTGTTCCTAAAACTTCCAAACGTTTTCCCTAATGGTCTAAGAACGTAATTTTCGTAGGTCGCAGGGGTTACATTAGTTAAATTATTAAAAGGAACGCAGTATGGTACAAATGATTCATTCCCACTAAAAGCGGACGACTGTAGATTGTAGGTTGTCGGTGCTCCAATAAGACTGGAAACATGGCTGGCTAAATGAAGGATAGAGCCCAGGACTCTATATTGTAAGTCCTCCTCCGACCCAAACAGATTATACTCCGTTTGTTCGTAGTACTCAGGAACTATACGCTTAATTACTTCAATATAATTAGCCTTAAAATGTTCCTGTCCTGCACCTTTATCCGACATCGTCATTGTTATACAAGCTCCGTACTGAATTCAAAGTTGTTTAGTTGTACAATTTCATTAAAGTTTACGAATATATTTTCAGGGAGATTATCTACTTTAAAAAATCTAATCTCTGGTACAGTTAACATAAAGTTATTAACATCCGACATACTTAATTTCTGTCCGAACGCCAGATTATCCACATTAAAATACTCAAGGAGTTTGTCTGCTGCTTTTTGTTGAATGGAGTCAATGAACGACCTGTTAGATTTGTCGATATAGAGGGTAGCTACCATATCTAAAGTTCGTACTACGCCATCCGAGATCACGACGTCATCCGTAAGCATTTTGTAGTCCTGGAAGTAATCTAATAACTCTTTCTTCATAGCTACAGATGCTCGTTCGAGTTGAGTATTAGAGGCTTTGGATAGCACGAATAAATCAATTATGTTAGCAGCAGCTCCATTAGTTCTCAGGGAAGCCATACATTTAGCGGTTGTTCCTCCAGTTCCCACAAAAGAATTAGCTAAAACATTATAATCTTCTCCAGTAACGGCTCTATACTGAGTCCTGAAGAAATATGGGGCGTATCTCTTGGCATGAGCCACAGATTCGGCGGCAGTTCCCCCGGAACCTTTAGTTGTATTCGTCAATGTACCGTCTACAGGGGTAACACCATTAAAACATGTGATAGTTGTATCCAGTGTCCCTTTCGCAATATTACCATTACCTCCCCCTCCCGTTCGGTAAGTGACTACAAAGGTAGTTCCAGGAGTGGGGAGCCTCCCCCTCACCCCATCACCAAAAGTAAGAAGAGCTCCGCGTCCTCCGGTGTATGTTTTTTCAAAAACAGGTTGAGTGCCTCCTGAAGCCAGAAACAAATTACTAATTTCGTTGTACTGGGTTCCTCCCTCTCCTTCCGTGGAGGATACTCCAATACTCCCTTCTATAACTGGACCATTAGTAATCTCAAAAGTCTGTCTGGTTTTTAAACCTCCTCGGAATGTTCCGCTATCTGACCCGAATGCTCCTTCAACTAAAAATAATCCACTGGCGTATTGGGAACCGCCAAAATCATCTTTCGGTATTGATAAATCTTCGTGGAATAGGTCAAGGGAGCCATCGTTTTGCTGCCTAGTAACAGTGTACGTTACAGGTGCATTGCTTCGTTGGTTAGTTACCTCAACGCTTCGGTCCGCTTTATTAATCGTGATGCCAGCAGTGTCGATTACTACATCATCAGGGAGTGTTAGCAATCCCGTAGCTTTTGATGCGGTGGGTCCCTTCATACTTACACCGATGAGTTGGAGTAGTCTGTTCAGGTTATCCTCACTCTTGACGGTGTCAATATACATTTCGTTAGCTGTCATGTCAGCGCGTAAAGCAAGAACTGAGGACATGTACGCAAACATTTCAAGTAACATCTGACCTAAGTCCGAGGCTGCGAAGTTGTTGTATTCCAGGGGATATACTGATTTTAGATAATTTTGTAAGGCTGTTCTATACTCATCAAATCCATTGATGTTATAATCGATAAGGTCAGATTTTCTATCGTCGGGAACCTGTCCTAATTTCAAGAAATCGGATTCAATGGTTCCATCAAATCCAGAGACATTGTACAGTCCCTCAAAGAAACGGGAATAGTTGACATTAGTTGGCATAATTATACGAGAACCTCCACCAGTTCTCCATTTAGTAGATCATCTTTCGATGTAATATAAAGTTGTACCTTTATGGTATGTCTTTCAAAGTCAGGCGTGATTTCAACACGCTGAACAATAACCCTTGGTTCATACTTCGCGATTACTTGTAAAATTTGTTTTCTTAAAGAATCTATGAGATCCTCAGTTAAAGGTTCAAATACAGAAGCTCGGAGATCAGTGCCATAGTCAGGTCTCATAACCCGAGCACCTCTTCCAGTCATAAGCAACTGTACAACACAATCTCTTAAGGACCGAATATTTTCATTTTGAGCTACATACCCTCCAATGCCATCATTCATCATAGGAAAGGCTACTCCTAAGATTCTATTCTTAGAAACACTTTTTACATAATTTAAATCAAAGTTGGGCATCGTTAGGGGGTAGGTATTAAAATATTTTGAAAAAATCCTTTTTGGCTATCAAAATTACGTTTAGCTTCACTAGTAGTTAGAGGTCGAGCATAAATCTTAAAACTTCCAACAAATCCATCTAGACCACTTCGAGGGATTTTTTTTCTGTCGGAAGCTGATCCTCCTTTACCACCTGATAAAGGTGGGGTATGCTGACCTACGATATAATCTCCCCGGGTTCCTATAGTTATAGAAGATACAGAAGCGCCATATTGAGTATTTTGGTGAATGTTGTTAGTATTGCTTCCTAAGAAACCTTGAGGTCTATAGTTCGTTCCTGGAACTATAGGTATATTATCGCTGTACCCTCCACCGATGATCCAGGGAGTGAACACTGGGAAAGCTACTCGTTCAGGCGTACACCTTTCATCGTAAACGGTATTTCCTAAAAAGCTCTCAGTCATCGGATCGTTAAAGTAAACTTCAGCGGATTCATCCTCTAACTTCATATGTACGGCAGTAGGTAAAACTGTATCATCGGGGTTTCCTCCAAAAACATTGCTTAAGGAAGAAGTTGTAAGTAACTCACCGTCAAAATTAAAATCTACTTTATTTCTTTTATAATCAAAAGAAACATTAATGTGATGGTATGCCGAGCTAACGTCTTTAATCCCAAATCCACTCGATGTAAGTATAGAGCTAGGGATGAACATTCCCACCTGTGTGATTTGGTCAGGTTGGGGGGTAACCCCGGCAGACGGTTCCCATTTTTCAGCAATGCATACACTGTGACCCCATGTGGTATCCGGCGTAGTCGCATAAGATTGATTCTGACCTACAGTGGGCGCAATGCAAAACTCTAAGCCACTTGAATACCAAGCCCCACTGTCTGTGGGAGATCCTCTATCTCTCCAACCCATTATCATACCTATAGTTCGAGAAAAATTAGTCCCTCCTGCGGTTAAACCCTTCCCTTGACTAACATTAGATTGAGTTGCACCAGTAATGAAAGGAGCGGATGTGGGACCACTATTTTCGCTTGCTAACACTAGTCTATACCTATGATTATCAGTCATGTCCGTATGGACATTAGGTACGTAAGCCCAAAAATCCAACGTTACTCCTTCCTGGCTATAGAATAAGTTGTCCAGAGGTCTTACCCCATAGAAAGGAAGGTTAGGCTGTAGGATATTATAATTCTTGGTTGAATTTGGTAATCTCACATATGAACCTTTGATATCCTCCCAGGTGGTGTTCATGGATGCTTGTTCGTCAAAAATAGTCCCCCCAAAATAAGCCTGTCCCACTCCCGAGGGGAACACAAGTGATTTATCGTAGCCCACTAATTTCCCGTCCATGCGATCCGAACCTTCCGCAGCGTTATTCAAAGCGTATAAAGTTCCAGAGGGTTGTGTTACTGCGTCGGGATCGAGAAAATTGTAGCAAATTAATAAATCGTCAGACACAATATCATCAGTTAAGGATTTATATAAAGGAGTGGTGGCACTTAGGCTGGCTGAGGTTTGTCGGTGTGTCCAGTCCCCTAAACCAATGGGGTCTACACCCAAATTACCAATGGACCCCATTGGTTGGTTCGCCGGAGCCACGACATATTTAGCTTGGTATGGTGCAATAATAGTGTCTAGATCCTCTGAAAATAAGGTTAATTTTTTCTGTACGCGGAGGGGAATATCCGACTGCTTTAGATAAGAAAAATCATTGATGGGAATTCGAGGGATTTCTTTCCAATACCCTACTAGCGCTAAAATATTGTCAGTATCAGGGTAATCTATTATTTTTTTAGTTTTGGTATTATACAGAACTGTTTGACCACCTTCTAAAGTGTAGAAGGTTGAACTTTTAAGCGCATCCGTTAAGTCATCGTACTGTAACTTATACTCAAAAGCTTTTCCCCTCGGGGCTTCATACTGAAAGAACATGCCTTCTCCTAAAGGATGAGTTCTATTTGTTACTACAAAAGCGTCCCTCCCGAAAAGAGCCGCGATTGTAAGCTGTCTGGTGCGCTTCTTTATTTTACTATCATATACAGACGCTACAGCGCCTAGCTGCGCAGTGTAAGACTGGACGATAGCGTCTGTCGAACCGTATCCATTTGATAAAACCTCGGCAATGTATCCGGATACCTCACTCATATGCGACATTTTATCATCTTTAAACTGCTGAACGACATCATCATACTTAATAAACGAATCAACCCTAGGGTTTTCTTTCTCATATGCCCTATTTAAATCAAAAATTGAATCAACTGTACTTTCTGCGTCTTCCTCAGTGAACGACAAGCCCCGACCACCAATGTTAGAAGCATATTGAAGATTCGCCATCTCTGGGGTTACCGGATCAGGAAGAATCACGGGGACATCCGAGGTCCGCGAATTGTAATATAACCCATCTCGTGACAAAACAAATTGATTATTAGTAGAGATTGGGGGACCGAAGTCTAAGTCGAAAATAGGATCTACATCAGACAAGGTTCCGGATACTTGAGCCTTCAATGTTTTTAATAGTCTTTGATTCTCTACAAAAGGCGCTATAATTTGCGTTTTGATGATCTCTTCATTGGTATCCATAGCGGCGGTTATCTTCTCTTGACTAGAGGGTGGGAGCTCTTCAAGGTCGATTGCGGAAAAGTTTAGTACTGGGTTGGGAAGTTCCCCCGTCGCTCTTTTTTCTACAATATTTATGGCAGCATCTCTAGCGGCGGATAAACTAGCAATTTGTGCTGCTAAATTCGCTGCTGCCATTGCATAGCTGGCGATTTTACCTAGTGTTATACCGCTCGGTTTGGGCGCCATCGCGGCAGCCGAGTAGTACTCGTTTACTTCCGAGGCCATGTCGGATATATCCCCGCTAGATGTATCGGGTGGAACGGTACCTGGGGCGTAGACGGGTGCCCCTGTAGGGTTCGTCTCTGAATCGTTGAGTAGGGTTGCTCCGTTCGCGTCCGTTACTGCGGGATCAATTAAACTCCGCTGATTTTCTTCAGCAGCGGGTCCGCCATTGTTAGACACCTGAACCTTTCCAGAGTTCCAAGTCGGGATCGTGTCTTCTCCCTTCAATTTCGCCGTTTGGGCTTTAGTAGTTTGTAGTGCAACCTCCTTGGTTGCTATGTCCAAAGTAAAAGAATTAGCCAAAGCCGTTAATGCCTGGTTAGACAGTAAGTTAAAAGATTTCACAGAAGGTATTATCATTTGTCTATTTTATTTAGGTTATTATTCCGGTACACCAAATACGACCATTTGTTGTCCATTATATGTTACACCCGGAGCCAGAGAGAGTTCGATGGGTGTGCCAGGGATCGGGTATGTTACCAAAACCCGAGGACCCGTAATGGCTTGGATCCCTGAGTCCGTGTTCACTTCAAGATTAATCCCACTCATGCCCGAAACGTTAACGTCGTTAGAGTTTATTTTAACCGCAGTAGAACTCTCAACATTAACCCCACTATCCCCCACAACGTTAACGGCTTGGGAATTGAGGTTAACCGCATTCGCGCCAGCCACGTTAACGGCTTGGGAATTGAGATTTATGAGAGAACCGGTGCTGATATCGGCATCCAAATCTAACTGATTTCCAGTCATCTGAACCGTTGGACCGTTTATGGTTATTTTATCAGGGCTTACCTCGATACTACAACTACCACACTGTAAGGAAATCCCACTCTCTGCATTTAAGGTGATATGTCCATTATGGGCAGTAAGGTCCACATTTCCCGACCCTAAATTATCAATTGAAAAATTATGAATGCTCTTATTACTAATGGTATGGGATATGGAACCCGATTTTGTATCAACCTCTACGTTTCCGCCAACGCTGGTTATGATGGAGTTATCCGTTACACCCATATACCCATCACTTGTAATTCTTACTTGGTTACTATTCTCATCTATAAGTAGAATATTCCCTCCCCCCGCCGCAGCGGGAGCGTCACTGAGAATGACTCTCTTGTTTCCTCCTGATTTTAATTTTATTTCATTTATTTGTCGTTCAGGAGTATTTTTATCCGACATAGTAAGACCATGTCCCTTAGGATGTTTTAATACGAAAGAATCAGGCAAATAGTTATCCCTATAGACATCCGATTCATTCGGAACTCCATAACCTACCTCAGGGGTCGTGGGAGTTGGTTCTCCGTTATCCATTACTTCGTTTTTGGGAAGTTGGGTCGCCTCACCCAGTATGTAAGGTTGAGTTTTAGTATTAGGAAGGTCTCGTTGTCCAGCTGCATATAAGCATCCAAGCCAAAAGTTCTGGTTGGGAGTTTTTCCAATGAGTACAGTTGCTCCTATTCCGGGAACCGCGAAAAACCCATACCCAGCACCCCCAATGGGAGATACGTAGTCACACTCCTGCGGACCATCGGGAAAAATGCCTGAATCCACCTTGATCCTACCTGCCTTTTCAGTATCAAGGGTCTGCGTAACTATTCCTAATCCAAAAGAGAAGCTTCCGGTACCGGTTTGAGATGCGATCTCCTCTTGAACCGGAGTTTGGCCACCAAGGGTAGTCAAATTTTGAAATACATATGCCAGGGCTTGAGCCAATTGAGACTCGTTACCCAGGTCGGCGATTGCTTTTTGGAGTTCGGTTACCATTATCTTGTGTCCTTTATATTAAGTAGGCTTTCCTTAGGCTGTTTCTGCACAGTAAGCTCAGTTATGAATCCGTGTGAGGGATTAAGGCGGTGTTTAAATCCGATTATGCTATACACTCCACTCAACCAGTGTTGCGCTCCATTAGCTAGTCGAGGATCGTAATACTTAAGGACAACTCGTCTGCTTAGGAATTCCGACGCAGGGTCGTCAATTTCTGGGATACCCAAGGTCGTTATTTTAAGCTTGAAACTTTCCTGTTGCATAGCAATAGAGTAATTGTAAGCTGTGTCGACCATTTTATCAAGCCGCTCTTTATCACCTAGACGACTTCTAATACCCTCCAAATCCACACGTCGTCGCAAAATCCTTTTTTTTATCTCTTTCTTTTCCAATGTACCTTTATGCACCATAAGGACCTGTGTAGTAAGAGTATTATCTTTACCATCAATATCTGCATCCGGAAAAAGAAGATTTAACCATTTATCGTTGGCGACAAGACTAGCCAACATTCTTACCTGCTTGGCTGCATTCGGGGTTATTATCTCCTCTAACTCGTCTTTGGAGTTTTTCGTTTCAACTTGGTAAGAGTCTATCACGGTGGGGAGAAGTATAAGCAGTTCGTCATTCATTTCCACGTCAGATTCGTCCTCCCTTACTCTCTTAAGTTGATCTTCGAGTTTGGCAAGGTCTGCTACTTTTTGCGTTGCCCCGGTGGTAGTTGATGGACTTGGAGCAGCTTTCAAGGTAGCTATTTGTTTAGAAAGACCATTTGAGATAACTTTTGTAAGAATATTTTTAGATAAGGTGGTAGTACCATCAAATAATTGTTTTACGTCATTAAATCGTCGAACGCTGAAGAGACTTTGGGCTATATTAATAAGGGGGCGATTCACCCCAGTAAAATCTAGTTTCCCTATAATGGAGTTAGGGACTCCGTAGTCCAGGAACATGTACTTAGCTCCTACGTCTACGCTATATGTTTGCGGAAAAGAAAGTATGGGTCTAATAACCGGATCCCCATACTGTTTCTTCATATCATCTCCTGGCATTGCCAAAATAATACAGTTATCTTTTTCTGCCCACACTTCATCCCAAGTTACATTTTTGA
>Ga0080013_1005779_pt1 | contig 11318 bp, 16 predicted proteins | sample ETNvirenome_6_85_FD_69236 | JGI IMG/M metagenome (GOLD analysis project Ga0080013, IMG submission 69236) | Marine viral communities from the Pacific Ocean - ETNP_6_85 (SPADES assembly) (version 2) | ecosystem: Environmental > Aquatic > Marine > Oceanic | place: Pacific Ocean | collected 2013-06-19
TAGTCTTTCCTTCAGGCAAGGCATAAGCCTGAAGTGATCGAACTCCTTATCCTTTGTGTGCTGGCCTATCCTGCTGTATGGATTAATGCTCTGGCCGATGTAAACGATTACCTCGTTCTTGAACAGGGCGTAGACACACGACCTGTTATCGTTCTTGTAGATACGCATAAATATTCCCTTGCAAATATTTGTTTACTCATACGAGATCCCTCTGTTCTCGACGATTACGTCGAGGGCTTTCTTGTACACTACTAGCTGTTCTTCTGTTGGCTCATGCTCCTCACAAGTCACTATCATCAAGAGGTCTGCTCCTCTTTGTCCCACTTCCTCTGTCACCGTTCTCAACATCCTGCTCAAACGAATCAAACCAAAGTGATACTTTTCTTTTTTGGCATTCCCAGAGGGAGACCCCATCATGTTCGGGCCTGTCAGGAAAACTCCTGCGTTCTTTGCAGTGAGAAGGAAAATCTCTGCTGCCTTGTGCTGAGACAAACTGATCAAGTCCTCATCAAGCAATCGATCTATAACCATCTGATCAACTACCTTCGCCCTTGCGATAGGCTCGCCTTCGGCTTGCTCTAGCCTGACCTTGTGCCTCTTGTGAAGCATCTTGCTTCCGACATCATTTACATTCTGTTCAGAAGTCCCAGTCTTTGTCTGTTTCGTGGAAGTCTCTTTTTGCTTCTGCCGGGGTTTCGATTTCCCATTGGTCTTCTCTTTCATCTTGGTATCTCCCGCTAATTGGGTCAAAGGTTAAGTGGCACGATCCGACCGTACCGATCCATTTGAACCTCGCCTTCCATGAATGAATCTCCACATGACCCTCTTCACGATGCACTGTCAACCCGTTATCAGCCTTGGCAAACCAAGCTGCTGATCCTGATATGTGCATCCCTTTCGGGATTGGGTAAGTGCCGTTGTCGTTCTGCCTCATCTTCGCTGGGTGAGCGATAAAGAATATGGCTAGATCGTGGCTCCTCGCAAACTGAACCATTCGAGTGAGCATTTCTGAGATGCTCTGGTGTTCATTGTCTCCCCCTGATTGAGCAATATAATTGTATGGATCAACCACTAATCCCCTAACTCCCAAACGCATGACTGCTTGTTTCGCTCTATCTATTATCGAGTCAATGGTTGTAGGGTCTCCATCCTTTGAGTCAAGGAAGGCGAAGTGGTTGTTTACAAACTCCTTTGCTCCAGCAAGATCGCCCTGATTCATTCTGGGATTAACCCCATCAAAGAACGGCTTGCCTGTATAACATTCTGAAAGCTTCACAATGTGAAGTGCGGGTGGATTCTCAAAGCTCGCAACCGCCCACTTCCAATCGTTATCCCTTGCTAAGTTGACCATTACATTATCTATGAACTGTGACTTGCCAGATCCCGGCAGCCCAGTGACAACTGTTAGCTGCCCCTGTAGTACTGTGTAAATGTTATCAACCCCTTTGTAACCTGTAGAGATGCCGCCCATCAATCCTTTGTCATAAAGGAACTGAACGTCATCTGAGTAATCATCTGCTGAATAAACGCCCTCCAGAGGCATTGGTGTTGGTGATGCGATCAGGTCTGCTAGAGCCTCCTCGCCGTGCTTCATCAGCACATCATTCGCATCCTTACAGCCCTCCGGGTATTCAACCTTCCAGCATTTGGCCCGACCAATTCTTCTAGAAACCTCCTCAAGCAACGCTTCCCCGGCCTCATCGTCATCAGCGGCCAAAACAATCCTTTCGGCATTCTCAATTAAATCCTTGGCACCCCATATATAGGCAAACTTCTTATCCTCTGACGCATCTATTTTCTTATTGGAAAATTTGCTTGGAGCGCCGTTTGGAACACTGCAAACCATAGTATCGTCTGGCACAGCCTCCCCTGAGCGTGTTAGAGCCTGTGTAATGGCTAGGGTGTCCATCTCCCCCTCTGTGATCACAATCGTGCTGTAACCGCCTCTCGCTAGCTCTCCCCTAGTCCATAAACTTCTAGCCGCCCCATCTTGCGTAAAGTTTTTGCCTTCTACGCTCCTCCACTTGATCGCTTCATTCTCTCCATAACAGAATCCAATCGCTGGCTGGTCACCGCTTCCATTAAAGTATTTGGTGCCAGATACAATGTTGAATCCGCTAACAGCATCTAAATCAATTCCCCTGCCAGACAAGAATTTACTGATCAATTCTTTATTAACCGCCTTCGGCTTGCTGATCACCGTGATCTTTGACGGCTCTGGTATGTAGCTTTTCTTCTTCTGCTTACCAGACAATTCGCAGTGCCAGCAATTGTATAGAACGTATTCTCCATCAACTGTAACTGACAATGTTTTCTGGTTCTTTTTCTTACGATCCGGGCCGCAAACCAAGCACTCGAATCTCCCTGCTTCCCCTATCCCTAATATCCAATCTTCAACTTCCGCATCAGTCATCCTTGCTCCTTCTTAAAATCTGTGATATTTATAGAACGTTCTCCACTAAGACGTTCTCTTAAAAAACAATGTTTTTTAACTAGATCGTTCTTCTTTAGGACGTTCTCTAACCCATTTGACTATGTTCTGGGCCATCTTCTTCTTTCTTGCTCCGCTCTCGTTGAGCATCGCAGACACAGACCTTCTAAGCTCACAATGATCAACACCCGCAAGTTTGCAGATTAATATGTAATCATTGGTAAGGAAAAACGTAGCAGCCCTCTGCCTAACCTCCGCTTTTTTATCGCAAAGCTCTTTGACGTTAAACTCAATCGCTTTCCTCGATAGTTCGGACGGAGATTTCGCACCGTGGATTAAGTTTATCCAGCCCGTGCGTAATATGTTTTTCTTTGACTTGCCTGTCATTTTTGAAAATGTACCCCTGCATACAGTCTAAAACAACCGATTCATCTAAGTCTGGTCTACGAGACTTATAGTATATCGTCATCGTAACAGACACATCACCCTCCATAAGAGGGTCAAGCGTGGGACATTGTTTTTCAAATTCCTTAACATAGTCCCTAGCCTTTTTGCTTTTAATGAACGCTGGTCTTCCCCTAATGGTGACTAGCATTCGTGAATTTGCTTTCGAGGCTGGCTCACCGAGAATTGTAAACACAAAACTATTTGACATACAACACCTTTATTGATAACTTGCATTTCTAAGCAAGGGATTAACTATGAGTAAAACCACAAACTACATACTCGAACTAGAACGTTTGGGTGAAGTTTACTTTAAAGAGGACGAAAAATCATATGTCACTAGAGATAGAAGAGGGCATCCCAATGCCGACGAAATATATGGATCGAGAGAAGCTTCCAGAGATTCCTTGGGGGAAGCTGGAGACGGGCCAATCTGTATTCATTCCTTGCGAGGACAAGGAACACCAAACAAAAAGATTATCCGCACTCAGACAAGCGTGTTACCGACAGGAGCAGAACTACCCGAAGTTCTTCAAGGTAGCGCGAGCAACCAAAGACGATAACACCGTGGGTTGCAGATTGTTTTGTGTGGGAATAGATGACGCAGAGGATTATGAAAATAACCAACAAATTTAACTTGCCAGACTTTGTAGTAGACGTTCTTACTACAAGCGATTATACGAGGGGCAAATCACACGTTAGTGTGACGCAGCTTATCGACTCGCCAAGAATAAGAATATTGCAGAGAATGCATGATGACAGCATCGAGCAAGACGCATCAGAATTTATCTGGTCTAGCTTCGGCACCGCTGTCCATAATTTGTTTGAAGACAAGATCAAAGACGGCATCAGTGAAGAGAGACTGTTCATCGATATCGATGGGTGGAACATTAGCGGGGCAATAGATGTCCAGCAAGTCACTGAAGACGGCGTGATTGTTTATGACTATAAAGTCACGAGCGTTTGGTCTGTCATATTTGATAAGTCCGAGTGGCATAACCAACTAAACGCCTACGCTTGGTTGGTTAGAAAGGCTAAGGGGCTTCCTGTTAAAGAGGCGAAAATCGTTGCGGTTCTTAGGGACTGGCAGAGAAGGAAGGCGGCAGAAGAGGAAAGCTACCCCGATTCTCCCGTTCAAATCGTAGATATTCCTATCTGGAGTGAACAAGAGCAAGACGATTATATCCACGGCAGGATAGCGGCTCATCAGGAAGCTACCTTTAGTCAAATGCGAGGCACCAGTCTTCCGCTCTGTTCAGAGAAAGAGAAGTGGATGAAAGATGACAAGTTCGCAGTCAAGAAGACATCGAACAAAAGAGCGATGAGGGTCTTTGATTCAATGGAGGATGCTCAGCACTATTTTGATAGCCGGGGACTCGATAACGCTCACAGCATAGAGGTGAGAAAGGGGGCGGCTACCAGATGCGAACAGAACTGGTGTCGAGTACAAGAATTTTGTGATCAATACTTAAATGAGGAGACGGCATGACCAAGATCCACGGCCCAGACGCCTACGTTGTACTGCTCAATGACGGAGGGGCTATCGCTACTGTTGGCCCTTTCAAAGAGCGAGAAGATGCAGATGCTTTTATAAGCCGAGAAATTAGACCCGAAAGAAGCAAGGTTCAAGCAAACGTTTACCCGCTCTCAGCGCCGTCGGGAATATTTATTAACTATACTAAAACAAGGAAACAGGATGACTGATGAAAACGGATCTGCTTTGTGGGTTGTTTTAATTGATCAGGGCGCTGGAGAAGCGATGGTTGGCCCGTTCGATGACCAGCAACAAGCGATGAACTTCGCTAATGCGGAAATTGCATCAGAGGGTGATGCGTTTTGGGAAGGAGAGGAAACAATAATAAGGTTTTTCCCGCTCATACCGCCAGCCGAGAAGTATGAAAATGCTAGGCACTGATCACGAAATCTATGAAAAGTTTGTAGCCATCACGGCTATCGTCAAGATACCCGGACTTAAATTCAGCATCATGTCTGGGGTACTTAGTTTTAGCTGGCAGGGTGGGCCGCTAACAGAGATGAGTATGATTGTGTTTAGGGATCTTGAGCCGATTGAGATTGTGCAACGACTTGAATACGAATTAGAAAAAACATACCAGATAAAGCCTCTCACATATCGAGCAGACTTGTCTGGATACAGACGGAATCCTTTTTCGTCACAAAACTAGCAAGGGAAATAAAATGACTGATATTAAAAGGGGCAGACCTCGCCTCGACATAACCGACTCCGAAAGAATCAAGCGCAACAAGGAGTCCAATAAGAAAAGCGCGAAGAACAGGAAGCTGTTTGCTCTTAACGGAGCAGTGAGAAAACGATTCGAGCAAGGGAAAGCTAAACAGGAAAAGCTTCTTGGCTTCTCGCTGACGGCCCAACAATTTATGACGATACTCTTAACAAGGTGGGAAAATGACGAAAGCTAACGAGAACAGATTGCAGATCGCAATCGACTATTGCGAGTCCTTGCCAGACTCAGCGAAGACCAACATCAAAGGCAAGTTATACACTCAGGTGGTGCATAGGGTAGTCGCTTTTAGAAAAGCCTATGGCGATCAGGGAAGGATCACAACAAAGATTCACGAGTCAACAGAGAACAGGGTGCTGATAGAATCCTTCATTCATGTTTATGACGGAAAGACTTGGCACCTGATTGGCAACGACTGGGCTGAAGAGTTCAGGAACGATGGGCCTATCAATAAAAAGTCGGCAACAGAGAACTGCTCGACCAGTGCGATTGGTAGAGCGTTAGCTTCTTGCGGCCTTGGCGGTGGTGAGTATGCATCTGCCGAAGAGGTAGAATACGCCATCGAAGAGAAGAAGGGGGTGGTTGAGAAACCAAAAGAAGTTCCTAAGCCAGTCGCAGAGGTGAAGCCTAAAGAAGAACCCGAGGCGAAGGAGGTGGACGACGAGAAAGAGAAGGAAATGTTTTCTTTTACTCAAACAATGATTCAGATGGTTGACATGATGGAAAGCCATGAAGCATTGAACAGTTACTGGGAAGATCCTCAAAACACACCCCAGATAGAAACTCTGGAGAACAACTACCCAAAGTATTTCAAAACGCTCAAAGAAGTATTTGTCAGAAAATACGAGGAAATTGAGCAAGGCAAGGCAACAAAAGGAGAAACTAATGCCGAACTATGAAGCGAAGGAAACCTCAAAAGGTGGACTATTTATGGAAGATAATCGCAAGAGCGACCGCGCTCCGCATTATCGAGGCAACCTGAAGATCACACGCGCTCAAGCGAAGCATATCGTCGAGCAGTTTAAAGGATCTACTGACCAAGAGTTCAGGGTGGTACTTGCTGGATGGGTCAACCAAGACAAGAACGGAAGGGATTATATTTCTGTTCAAGCTGAAACAATGCCGTCTGACGAACCACAAAGTTCGGGTTTCGATCAAGCTCCCGCCGAGTCATCGAAGCCTAGCTTCTTAGACTAATGTCCTTTTCATATTGTATTTGCCGCTCAGAGCCAGACAAGATTAAATCCTTTCTGGCTCAACTCATCAGCGAGTGTGATAATCAGCAAGACTTTTCAGAAGTCTTCTTCATAGAGCGCGAAATACAGAAAAGCAAATCATCTGTTGGTCTGCAAATAGATGTTTCTGTCAGGAAGAAAGAGCGAAGCCGCCCACAAGAAAACTACTATAGACAGTGGTGCGGCAAGTTCGCTAAGTTTTGCGGGATGACACCTGACGAGATGCATGAAGAGATGTTATGCCAGACCTTTGGCAGCGAAGAGGTTGAGACAAAGATGGGAATCAGAAGAAGACCCATCAAGAGAAGCAGCGGAACGAACACTTTAACTTACTCAGAGCTTATAGAAACTTTAGTTAGAATATCTTCTGAGTACGGATTTGTAGTGCCGCTACCAAACACGAGGGAATATGGAAATGGATGAGAAAGAAGCGGAAGAGTTAAGGAAAGATCTTCTAGAAATGATGGAGTCTATACAGAAAGACTTTGGTAAGATCGCTGAAGCACTTAATGACATATCACAATCGTTCAATAACTTGATTGATTCGGTTAAGCAGGAAGACTTTAGTGATTAAAAAAGAACCGATAACTAGCAAAAAGATGCTTGCTGGGGCAAAGGATCAGGCTTGCGTTAATTGCGGGGCTAGAGATGAAACCGTGGTTGCGGCGCACTACCAAGGCATTAGATCTAATGAGTTCGGAAAGGGTATGGGGAAGAAACCTCAAGATCTCCTAGTCGCAGATCTTTGTCATAAGTGCCACAGAGCTTTTGACAACTACCAAGGTTCGAGCTACGAGAACAGACAGTACAGACGGATAGATAACTCAGAACAATTTCTTACCAACATTATGAGAACCCTTCTTAGACGGGTGGAGCAGGGGATAATTGAGGTTAAGTGATGAACTCTGGGAAGGACATGGAGCGTAAAGAGCTTCAAGAGATGGTTGATGAATACTTACGCAACGGCGGGAAGATACAGCAGATACCGATAGGTGTGACCGGCGATATAGTAAGATTCCACGGACACAAAACAGTAAACAACAAGGTTCAGTTGTATGGGCTTTCAAATAAAAGGAAAAGGACAGGCTTTCATAGGGAAAGAATAAAGCTTAGCCAATCCTAGGGAGAAAAGATGAGTAAGGAATCGGATCGTGAAGAGCTTCAAAGCTTGGTTGATGAATATTTAAACAGCGGTGGTGAGATAGAGCAGATCCCAGAGGGCGTGTCGAAGGATGCGTTCAGAACGATAAACAATAAAAAGCAGTTGTATGCGCTGGGCAAGCCGAAGGCTAGGGCTGGGATATCAAACTTCCAGAGAAGTGTTTCTTCTCGAAAAGGGATTAATCGCTAGGGGTAGTTGAATAAGTCCATAGACGATCTGTCTGCTATCTTCTCTAAGATGGGTACAGAGGCTGTTAGATAATTCATTTCTTTATTTATCTGATCTGCAAGAGTCTCTTTCAAGCCGGGACTCATCGAAGACCTGAGTATCTCATTTCTTTCATTCCTAAGATCTCTTAATTTTCTAGACAGATAATTGACATCATCCTTGATAGATATCAGCCCGCTCTTTGCCCGCAAGAAGTTATAATAAGCCTCAACATCTCCTTTTTCTTCCAAGTCTTTCAGAGAAGCTGATGCTTGCTGAACCGACTGCATAAGGTCATAAAACTCTGACTGGTTAAACTTGCCTTCTTTTTTAGCGAAGAATCTTTTAAGAACTGGGTAGTCAGAAAGCTTTCTTTCCGGCCTTGCCCCTTTGTCATCCCTCATGTACTCATCAGCCATAGCAAGAACGTAGCTTCCAAGCGTTCCTGTATAGCCTTCCATAACGTGCTGAACTTTTAATGGGGAAATATTCAGTGACTCGCCAATACTCTTTGCAAGCTCGTTTGTTGTAAACCTACTTTGAAGAGCGGGGATGGCGTTCTTGCTTAGGTATATCGGAACAATCTCTCTTCCGGTGTAAGTGTTGTGGTTTGTACTAGCCTCTAACAAAGGAAGCATAAACTGGGGATAATTTATCTCAAGCGTACTCCCTACAGCCCTAGTCAAAGAATCTAGAGATTTTCTTGCAGTGTCCTTGTCCTCATAAGATCGAATGATTCTTTCTGGAAGCGTCTTAAATATTAACCCTATCTCAAAAGGAATTGGCATTTTTAGAGGCTCATCTATCTCTACCCCAAACGCCTTCTTGATTGCTCCTGTGGGTATTATCCAGTTGTTATCCCTTACATAGTCCTCTTGCTTCTCGTACTCATCGTCATCGCTAACCATTGAGTAGTACATCGCTGTAAGCATAGAAAGAATACTTCCCCTTATAATAAAGGTACGCATTCTTGCTCCTTTTTCAGCCTGTTTGTTGGATGAGTACTGGCCGCGAGCAGACCTGTTTATAACATCCAAACCTTGAAGCCTTGCGTTAAGGAAAGGTATCCAAGCGGTAAGCATCTTCATTAAAGGGCTATAACCCCTTCTGCCATAATTAAGAACCTCTAGTGCTTGGAATTGAGCTTCAGCTATATTCCCGTTGGTTCTCCGCATGACATCATCGTAAACAGCTTTTCTTGTGGCAGCGTCAGATTTGGTGGTTGCTTGACCGGCAAGCTCCCACATACTCTTGAATAATTTTAATCCCGGCGCTTCAAATATATTCTCAACAGTGCCAAGATCTCCTACCTTCATCCCTTGCTTTCTTGACTCTCTAGCTATGTATTTGCCAATGTCTTTTACATCTTCTTTAAAGTCAACGCCGCCAACAACACCAAGCATCTCTAAGTCTTCAGTGCTTTTTGCGAAATTCTTTAACGTGCTTGCGACAGGGATAAAGCTTGCTCCACTAGTCACCCAAGCAGACAGCGTATCCCTCAACATATTGGCAACCATGAACCCCGGCTCCCTAGTAACTAGCTCTCTAAGGAAGTTTGCTGGTATCGCAAGAGCGTCAACAAAAGCGCCAAGATCCTGACCTCCCATTGCCATCATAGACTCGTAAACAAGAGGATCATCCATCTCGAATCTTCTTCTAACACCATTAACCTTGAAGTTAATAACATTCCTATTGCCAACGTCTTGGCCCATAGGAACTTCTCTTGCTATACCTAACTCAACAGCATCCCTGATAACCCTTTGCTGCGCGACATTCTTCATGCCCATGTCTATCGCTGCGCTAAGGTTTCTGGTAATCGCTTCAAGCATTGGCACGTTAATAGGTGATTCGCTCTTTCCTACCGGCTTAAAGTCGGTGGTGCCTGTGAGTCCTTTAAAGATGTTTGGCCCTTTGGTGTAGTTAGAGCCGTCTGTCTGTTTGTAGAACGGGAAGTAAACTGAAGCTGCGCTCCATGCATTAGCGCCCTCCTCGTCAACCATCCCCGTGTCTTTCAAGAATTTAATTGTTTTGTTGTTGTACGCTTGCCATGTGTCATACCACTCAAGAACAACTGGTTTTCCAGTTTCCGGGTTGATGTGTTTATTTATCTCCCTCATCAAAGCCTCTTCTATAGCGGCTTCTTGGCCTCTTTGTACAGGGGTCTTTAAATCAGGGTTTTGGTTTAAATATTCAGATCTTTTAAATATTGCGTACTTCTTTGCAAGATCTTCTAGCGAGACATCTGAGTCATTGCCGCCGGGATAAAGAGGAGCCATGACCTCCATTAAGCCACGGTATTCTTTCCCGCCATGCACAAACTTCTTAACTCTTATCGCGCCGTTTTCATACACTGGGTAGCCAAACTTTAATGCTGCGCCAAGCATCGCTTTAGCTCTGTCGGTCATCAGCAGTGCTGACATAGAGCTAGAATCAGCCAGATCGTTAAGATGATATTGCGATGTGATGTCTTCCCATCTGGCGTATTTATTTACTGCCGCCTGTTTTAACTTGGTCAAGGCCGCGCCTATAGGCCCAAGCTCTGTAGCCTCTACATATGTTTCTATCGGTGTTTGTCTGGGAGTCGGATCGGCTGACAGGCCGCTTGTTATCGACTCGAAGTCTGGATCATACTCAGGTTCTTTTGCTCTTGAATATAAGACATCAAACTCTGGGTCTAAAGGCGTTGCCTCTGTCTTGTTCGCTTCAACCTGAGATTCAGCAGCAGCCCTGTAATTAGATCTAGGCATATCCCCACGACTAGCTTCAAATGCTTCGTCAATATTCTTTTCAACAGCCTCTGCAAGGGTGTCTTCTGGAACGGGAGGAGGGGTTCTGTCTCTTGGTTTTGACTCGGCATCTCTTCTTGCGTTTTCTGAAAGAAAATCTCTTCTTAAATTATCCTCATAAAATCTTTGATCTATTTCTTCTTGTTTTTCCCTGTATTGCTCGTTAAGTGAGGGGCTTCTAGTCCAGCCGTATTTCTCTGCGTAGGCTCTGTCAACGGCATCGATTCTTGGTTGTATTTCTTTGACGAGATCAAGAATTTTCCGTTGAAGATCGGGTCGTCCTCCGAAGCCATCTTCCAAATAACTTTCGCCATTTTTGTTGTTCCTCCAGTCATTGCCAAGATACCCTGCTTGTGCAGCAAAGAGATTTGCATTTACGCTTTCAACGCCCTCAAAGCTTGTCTCCGATAAGGCTTGATTTATTATACCCTGAAATTTTGTATTTGGTGTGTTTAAGAAATCAAAATTAATTAGCCTAACACCGTCAGGCGTTGCTATTGGCGCATAATCTTTATGCCCAGCTAAATTCATTATGTTTTTCGCAAGATCGGCAGTTTCTTTTTCTGTAAACGGCCTTCCTATTTCTACTTGAATTGCGTTTGCTCTTATCTTAGGCAAGTTTTTAACAAAATAAGGTCTGTGCCAACCAACACCATCTTGCTTCATTAGTATACCGCGAACAGCGGCATAAGCCGATATAGCCTCAACAGCAGACGGGTCTGTTTCCCCGTAAGCCTCTCCTTTATATTTTCTTGGGGAGGCTATTTGTGTTTGTGTTACGGGGCTTACTCTTCC
>Ga0080013_1005780_pt1 | contig 11315 bp, 19 predicted proteins | sample ETNvirenome_6_85_FD_69236 | JGI IMG/M metagenome (GOLD analysis project Ga0080013, IMG submission 69236) | Marine viral communities from the Pacific Ocean - ETNP_6_85 (SPADES assembly) (version 2) | ecosystem: Environmental > Aquatic > Marine > Oceanic | place: Pacific Ocean | collected 2013-06-19
GATGACGAAGCAATGGCCGGCACTGTAGATATGTCAGACCCTGCGGTTCAAGGTACATTTGCTGATGCATTGGAAACTGTAGCAAGTGAACTAAGAAAAGGGAGCCAAAGTTGAAAATCACAAAAAGCCAGCTAAGAAGAATCATTCGTGAGAACTGTGGAGGAGACCACGATGCACCTGTTGAGGTGGTTGCTGAGCCTATAGTTGATGCAGCACCTGCGCTTGTTTCAGAGAGTGTCCCTCCTGAGCATGCATTGATGGTTGAAATGGAAGTTGCTTCTCGAGCTCTAACACAAGTTGTGGAGTCAGTGCAGAATGCAGCACAACTTTGCACTAATTGTAATGAATCAGTAGCAGCTCAGGCACCACTAGTCGAAGCCATGGTAGCTCAGGCTGAAGCTCTTCAGGAAAACCTTGAAGCCCAGGCCGAGATGGTATTGGAAAATGCCGCATCAGTCGATGCTCCGGTTCTTGATGTAGTCGAAGATGTGCTAGCTCTCTAGTTAACAAACTCATACATAACAATTATAAGTTAAAGACTCGCCTCGCCTGTTCGAACTTGTGCTTACTGTGCGCTCATAATACTTATATTGTATGAGTGTAGGATCAGTAGGCAGTATAGGATCAGCAGGCGGCGCAGCAAGCCAGGGCTCCATAGGCGGAGCCGCTTCAGCTGGAGGCACAGGAGCAGAAAGTGCTGGTGGTGCTGGAAGCATAGGAAACACTGGAGGCTCGTCAGCCCCTAAGAGTTCAGATGGTTCCAACATCACCAACAACACAAACATCACACAGATGAGTACACAGAACTTTGTATCTCTTCACAATGGATGTCAACAAACAATGAGTCCAGATGGCGTCGGTGCCATGGGCGCCTCGCAAGAAGGAGGCATGAATCTCAAAGAAATTGTTGAAATGATGATGATGATGATGTTATTAAAGATGATGCAGGATATGATGCAACAAATGTCCGGTGGCGGCACCGGAGGAATGATGGGAGGCTAGCAGTTGGATGCCTACTAAGTTTTCAGTGGGAGATCTAGTGCAGGTCGACATATTACCTCAGCAGTCTAATACTTCTATTTGGAAGAAGAGCGCCGAAGGCACACATCTAGGAATTGTCGTTGATATTGTTGATTCTCCTACTCCATTTTTTTCTGAATGTTTGACAATAAAAGTAAGTAACGGTGATGTCTTGACGTTATCACCCAATTTGGTGAGTTCGATCAATGACTAGGGGGAATAATGATTTATACTTTACGGAAGGGAGATAAAGGGCAGGAAGTAAAGCGCCTGCAGACTAAATTAAAAATTACAGCTGATGGAGACTTTGGTCCTAAAACAGATGCAGCTGTAAGAATACACCAAACATATGCTAGTTTGGTTGCAGATGGCCTCGCAGGCCCGAAGACTTTAAATAGTTTGGGGATTGAGGTGTATGGGGGAATTGATGTTTCTGCTTGGAACGGAAAAATTGATTGGTCAAGAGTGGCATCTGATGGCGTAAAATACGCATGGGCAAAGATCACAGAAGGCAGAACACATACAAATAGGCCATACAAGACAAACTTAGCCGGCTGTCACCAAAACGGTATTATAGTAGGGGGTTATCATTTCGGTCGCCCAGATACAGGTATCGATCAGGGTATACATCCAGATGCAATTGCTGAAGCCAACCATTTTTTATCAAAAATTGTACCTCTCATCCAACCGGGCGATCTAGCACCTGTTCTTGACTTAGAAGCAGGTATGAAAACAGACGACCAGCATAATGTAGATTGGTGTCTGGCGTGGCTAGAATACGTCGAGTCTGAACTGGGCGCGAAACCTCTAGTCTATACAGGGGGTTGGGCAGTCGATCTTTACGTTCGAAAAGCTTCAAAAAGCTCTCTCAAAGAACTAGCTGAATATCCGCTGTGGTGGGCAAGATACGCCACACCAATAGACGGTACTGCTATCGATCCTGAGAAAAATCACAAGATGCTCCCATGGGATGAGTGGACAGTCTGGCAATGGACACATAAGGGCCAGATTGATGGAATTAAAGGCAAGTGTGATAGAAATTGGATTGCCGGTGGTAAATTAAACAGTCTTTTGATACCATAGTTATGAGATATGGCAACTCTTCATATATTTGATTTTGACGATACCCTCGTAAGATCTGACAGTTTAATTCGAATCACACATGCTGATGGTTCTAGTGAAGAGCTGACTTCTGAAGAGTATGCCAAATACAGAGAAAAGCCCGGCGACCAATTTGATTTTTCTGATTTTGATGCATATCCACCCAACGCACAGATAATTGAAGAAGTGTTTTCTGAACTAAGGGCAGCAATTGCCCTAGACGGACCACAGTCTGTTGTGATTTTAACAGCTAGATCTAATCCTGATCCAGTACATCATTTCTTGCAGGACAACAATATAAAAGGTGTTGAAATAAAAGCCACAGGGTCAGCTAGCTCTATGGTAAAAGCTCGTTATGTTTTGAATAGACTTAAAAATGAAGAATTTGACGAAGTGAGGGTGTTTGAAGATAATGTTGCAAACATAAGAACAATTCAGAAAGTAATCGAACCTACCGGTGTAAGATTCAAGTCAAACAGAGTTTCTAGACAGGGTGTACATTCAGAAAGCACACAGAGTACACAGAAGTACTCTCTGGTTAACCTATTAATAATATAGGCAGGTTATTATTAAAGGGACCTTAGAAGGCCTTCTGCAGCCCTCTAGAGCTATCCTTTGATAATCGCAGAGATATAGGCTCTTAGGTAAGCTTCGGCTTTGAGTGGACAAAGGGTGTCGTAGGCAGCTTTCGCGTCCATCTCCGATGGCATTGACTTTGCAAATTCATCAAAGTTTCCACATTTAATAAATTCTCGAACTGCGGTACCGCTAACGTCGGGTGTGCCAACCCCTCTTGTAAATGCTCCCGGATTTTCTTCAGCGGCAAATTTTACTGCGCCAGCCGCATACGCTTCTGGAAAATATTTTTGAATGGCAGCGGGAGAGTAATTTCTAGCAGTATCAGTAGGGTCAGAATAAACTGTGTATACATTGTCTAGGTGTCCTTCTAGCGCTTTTTCGTTTGCGTCAATTAGAACATCATAAACTTTCTGTACGGGGGATCCGCCATATACAGGGGTAACATTTCCTGGAAGGATAGGCTCAATTTGCCCGGACCAAATTTTCTGCATGTCGGAACCGCGAATGGGTAATTCGCCTTTTCTTTTTCTGTCTGAAGTAGAAACGTACAACATGACTTTATCATTTTCTCTTGCTGCAGTAGTCACTAGAGCGTGATGTCCTGCATGGTATGGCTTTGCAGCCATGGGTAGTAAACCGATTCTCATTATAAACCTCTTGCCTATATGTTATATTTATGTGTCGAGGTCCAAATGAACAAGAATTTAAGTGAAGCAATTCGAAAACAACGAATTCGGCAAAGTCATAGACTTGCTATAAAAAATGCACTGCTCGTGGAGCAAGAACATACCCTGTACTCAACTTTTGTCCAACCTTTTACAGATGTTGTCCAAGCTGTGGGATTGACGGGGCAAGATATCTTGAATGCCCTAAAGCTACAGTTTGACTTAGTGTTTACTTTAAGTCCTAAAAAAATGGAAGAAGCACACCAAAAATTTGATGCCAGAAAAGCCAAAATAGCTGAAAAGTGGGGACCGATCATGGAGAGAACTGATGAAGCATTAGCCAATTCAGATGTCAATCTTTTTGCAATGATTATGGCCCCGGAACTTTTCTTAGCAACTGAGGCTCTGGCGGGAGCCTATCAAGCAGCGGATTCTATGGGACAATATCTGGCCGATGCAGGGTGGAAAGTTCCATTCGCTTCAGCAATATTAGGATATACACCAGATGGCGGCGGCGGCGGCGGAGGCGCCTCCGGCGGAGATGATCAATCTCTTTTAAGTAAGATAACATCACTTTTTGGGATCGAATCAGCTTGGCACAAAGGACCTCTAATTGTTGAGCAGCAGAAACCAAAAAAAGAGACTGATTTCAAAAAAGCAATGAAACAATATTTGAAAGAAACTGGATTAGCCCAGCAATTTGAAAAAGACGCAAAAGAAATGCTAGCGGTTCAAGAAGAGTTTGTGAAAACCATTTTGGAAGAAGCAGTGCCCAGACTAGAGCTAATTGTAGCACTTACACAGACAGCTGATGTAGATGAATTTTTAGGTGCAATAGAAGATGCGCAGAAAAAAGGACTAGATCTGCAGGCTGCAGGTCTGGATCAAGTCAAACAAGATGTGGAAGATGCAGCTAAAAAATTAATAGACTCAGAAGACTTCAGAGTACAATCTGCAGAACAAGCTAAAAAATCTCCTGAAGATATTTCTGACCAAGAGCTTGAAGTCATAGCAAAGAATGTTGCTTTTGTAAATGCTAAAAAAGAGTTCGATGACCAGGCAATGAAAGGAAAAGAAGATCTTAAAGCAGCAACATTATCAGAACTGGATAGAAATATGCCTGATGAAACTAATTTAAATGTGATGAGTAAAACACCCACAGGCCAGGCTTTTATAAAATTGATGAATGACGCTAAACAAAAGATACAAAGCATCTAATATTCTTTAGACAGTATTAGGAGAATGTCCATGGAAAAACAACACTGGATCCCAGAGATAATGTACGAAGATTCTGACGAGCCCGGATTTGCAAGTCATATTCCTTTCGTACCAGTTCCGCAGGAAGAAGATATGCCAAAACTTCTTTATATTTTTGAGTCTAGAGAGACCGGAGAAGTTGAACCAGGTCCTAGAGGAGAAGATTTGCCAGTAACTGAAATGGAGTTGCATCAATACGCAGATATGGCAGTTCTAAAGAATTCTCTCGATCTTCAAACATACGATATTGTTCGAGAAGCTCTAGGACTCATCCCTATGAAAGCTGCAGTTGAAAAAGGTAGAGATATCACTAACGAAGTGAGAATCAATATCGGTGCTCAACAAGGTTTCTATCCCGACGGAACAAAACTAGTTCTAGGTCCCCCTGAAGACAACTAATTTTACACTAGTGGGTGTAAATCTTCTTTAGATGTGTTATTATTAAGGCATAATCACTAGGGGAGCATTTTATGAGTTCGTCTTATATCAATCGTTCAGATACCTTTCAAGCACTAGAAAAGATGATGTCTTTTCATGATGAGTGTAAAGAATTGTATGCATCACATGGGTTTAATCTTTTAGATAATTTGGGCCGAAGAAATATTGTCCTTTCTCAAGCACAAGAGAAATTTTTTGCTGATGTTCTCTCTAAGAGACATGCAGGGGTAATTAACGACGGTCGAACGGGTCAGCCCGATATAGTAATAGAAAGCTTAGACAAAGAGCTTGAGTGTAAACTGACTAGCCGACACAAGTCAGGAACAATAAGTTTTCAGTCGGATTATGAGTCTTTATCTCAAAAGGGTAGTTTAGATTATCTTTATGTAGTTGCAGACGATAAATTCGAAAAGTTTGCTGTGCTTCATTTTGAAGGTTTAACAGTTGATGATTTTCGACCGTTATCAACCGGAGCACGAGGAAAGGTTGCCATGTATAAGCACAAAGGTATGAAAAAATGCAATGTGCTGGTGGGAAGTGTCATCAATAAAAACGATATTCACATTAAAAAAAATCACGAAAAGTTAATGAATGTTGATTTACCTCCGTATTTGAGACAAAAAGCTCAAAAAAGTCTTGAGTATTGGAAGGATAAACCTACATCTTACACATTTGTTCTGGAGGGTATCAATGAAACTTGAAGTAGGGTCTATAATTTACATAATCGATCCTAAAAAGACAACGATTGTTCCGGCAAAGATACAGGAACAGATAGTTTCTAGAACAGTTATGGGAGAAAAAGTTTCCCATAATGTTGAAGTCCCTTCAGGGAAATTAATTTGTCTAGAAGAACTAAATACTTCTTTTTTTACTAGCTTAGAGGAAGTAAGGTCGCATCTTTTAGAAAAAGCTGAAAAAGTGATTGATTTGGGAATCAAGAGCGCACAAAAAATTGCAACTGAGAAGTTTGCTATTGAAATGCCTTCTGAGAATGAATCTTTACTGATGAATTCCATGGACAAAAACTTTACAGAAGAATCTTTGAGTGTTACGCTTGAAGACGGTACAAAAGCTAACATTAAGTTGCCTACGGAGTTCTTAGGTGAAAATATTAGTAGTTGACGCACATAATATGATTCACCGTGCCAGATTTGGGTTTGGCAAGGGAGATCATGCAATTAAATTTAATTTTTTTCGTTCTCTAAAGTCAGAAATCTGCCGACATGCCCCTGAGAAAGTTTATATTGTAAACGAAGGCCGGCCCGTGCATCGGCTAGAGATAAATAAAGACTATAAGGGTCAGAGAAAACCTATAACAGACCCCGGATTTCATCGTCAGAAATATGAGATATTTGACCTATGTCAATATCTGCCCATAACACTAATGAGACATGTCAATTATGAGTGTGATGATGTGATTGGTTTTATATGCAAGAATGCAAGTTCAGAAGACGAAGTGACAATTATTTCGTCTGACTCTGACTTTATTCAACTTTTAAATCAGGACAATGTAAAACTATGGAACCCTGTTAAGAAAAAGTTTATAGAGCCATGGCCTGTCGACTATGTTACCTGGAAGTCACTTAAAGGTGATGCTACAGATAACGTCCCGGGAATTAAGGGAATAGGTGATAAGAGGGCCTTTTCTTTAGCAGCAGATGTGTCTATATTAGAAGAGATGTTTCAAAAAGACCCAGAAAAGAAAAAGACATTTGATACTGCTTTTAAGCAGATCTTGTTGGCTGATATCGATAAAGACTCAGATGGCTGGGAAATTAAAAATTTCACCTTTGACGAAAAAATTATTTTCCAAGCCTTCACACAATGTGGTTTTAAGGCAATAATTGGGAAGTCATGGGATGGGTGGCGACAAACAATGGAGGAACTTAATGACAACACATGTAAACAAGCAGTTAACTAATGATCAACTAGCCGAGCTTCGGCAAAGAGGTCTAATAAATTATGATGAGAATGCATTCTTTGCCGGCGATCTTTTGATCGCAGAAAATCCTGTAACTTCGTCTAGACGGGTTGTTGGGGAAGCTGCAATTCTTTCAGAAAATTCAAACAAAAGAGTGCTAAAGGGATGATTAATCAAATATCAGAACTTAAGTTTAATAGAGACGCTCAGGAGAAAATTCTAGACGGGGTCAATATACTCACGTCAGCAGTTAAAGTAACATTGGGCCCAAAGGGGAGAAATGTCGCGATATTTCGGAGAGGAGCACCCCCACATCTTACTAAAGATGGCGTTACTGTTGCTAATTCAGTTAATCTAAAAGATCCTTACGAGAATCTGGGCGCTCAGCTTGTTAAAGAAGCAGCTCAAAGATCAGCAGAAGTTGCCGGCGACGGAACTACGACCTCAACAGTTCTAGCATGTGCTTTGTTACACGAAGGCCTCCGCGCAATTGACTCTGGTCACGATACACGACAAGTATGTTTTGGGATAGAGGAGGCAGCTGCAGATGTAATGTCTATGTTGGAGAAAACTCGTGTTAACATAAAGGACAGACAGGACTTAATAAGTGTAGCATCTATCTCTGCGAACGGAGAGGCTAAAATTGGTGAGTTGATTGCAGATGCGCTAGAATCGATAGGTGATGAAGGGGCAGTTTCAGTTGAACAAGCAAAAGGATTTGAGACTAGTCTAGAGATAGTAGAAGGGACTGTAATTGATCGAGGCTTTTTGAGCCCGTATTTTATAACAGATCAGTCTAAGGGAGTTTGCGAGCTACATAATGTGTTCGTGTTAATTTATAACCAGAATCTAAGTACAGCACAGTCTATTTTACCTGTTTTAGAGCATGCTGCCAGAAATAATCATTCTTTGCTTATAGTTGCTAATGATGTTACCAGTGAAGCATTACAGACTCTTGTCTTGAATAAAATGAAAGGCTCTCTGAATGTGTGTGCCATTAAAGCTCCAGAGTTTGGAGCAGCTAGGACGGTCGCACTACAGGATCTTGCTGCTATTTGCGGAGCTAAAGTAATTGCTGTTGACGATTCAAAATCTTTGCAAGAAAATCCCGGGGATGCTCTCGGTCGAGCAGAGAAAGTTCTAATAGACAAGAAGGGATCTGTCTTAATAGGCACAGAAAAAGAAGAAGAAGGTCTTGAGCAGAGAGTTGAAGCAGCAAAAGAAACCCTAGAGTCAGCTAGCTCATCGGCAAGTGATATCGCTGTTGCTCAACGACGTCTCAAAAGAATGTCTGAAGGAATTGGAATTATCAGAGTGGGTGGTGCCACTGAGGGTGAAATGCTTGAAAGAAGAGACCGAATTGACGATGCACTTCATTCCGCACGAGCTGCAAGAAAGTCAGGAATTCAACCCGGAGGGGGATGTGCCTTAGTATTCGCTGCCGACCAATGCTCTCCTCCAAAAGGGAAATCAGAATCATACGTGGCCGGTTATAGAGCACTTTTAAATGCTTGTAAATCGCCCTTAAGACAGATCGTTGAAAACTCAGGAGGCATTCCTGAGCTGGTTTTAAGAAAGATAAGGAGAGGAAAGAAAGCATTGGGGTATGACGCACGAAATGACAAGTTTGGTGACATGATTGAAATGCAGATTATTGACCCACATTTAGTGGTGAACTCTGCACTGCATCATGCTGTTTCTGTTGCATGTAACATTCTCTTAATTGGGTGTGCGATTTGTGTAACAGACGACACAGTTACAGATTTTGGATTAATCGAAGCACTTTAAAAATATTTCTGGTGTAAAGGTACCAGAAGCATGATATTATTCTAAACAGGCATATAACAACCACATTATTCTATAGGAGGAAATCGTGGGCCATAGGTTTAATTTTGAGTATGTTCCCTTTAACAGAGACGATATTTCTGAGTTGTCAACTGAAGATCTTCAGAAGCATATCGTAAAATTTAAGCGGATGATCAAGGAAGCAAGATCACTGGGACAAAGCACTACTAAGTTTGAAGTTGAGTTTTGTTATCTAGATCATGAGCGTCAAATGAGGCTCAGAAGCGAAAAGATTGTTCGACAACACAGAAGAGGAGATCGCAAACATGGCGTATGATTTGAAAGAATACTTTAAAGCGGTTGGAAAGACCGCCTTGCTGAGTCACAAAGAAGAGATTGAACTCTCTAAAAGAATAGAGGCCGGAGATCTTAGAGCAAGAGATCAAATGATAAGAGCCAATATTAGGCTGGCAATCAGTATTGCTAAAAATTATTCAAAAAGCGGAAGTGATCTAGAGGATCTAATCCAGGAGTCTAGCATTGGACTCATGAAGGCAGTCGATCGTTTTGATTGGCGTAAGGGCTTTAAGTTTAGTACATACGCATGCTGGTGGATAAAGCAGTCAGTTCGTCAGTATATCGCTTCTCAGAGTGGATCAATAAAGTTGCCCACGTATGCCAAGGGCGTTCTGTACAAGATGAGAAAGGTCTCGGAAGAATATGAAAAGGAGTTCGGGGTAACACCATCGCAGCAAGAAGTTGCTGATCTTCTAGGAACTTCTCTGGCAACACTTCAGGCGCTAATAAAGTCTGCTTCTACTACAGTATCATTAGACGCATCCGCCTTTCAATCCGACCCGGGATCTGGCAGAAGAGTTCATGAAACTCTCGTTGATGAATCAGCTCCAAATTTGGATGAACAGATTGACAAGCAGCGTCTTATTAAAGTTGTAAGAGAAGCTCTGGTGGATTTGACACCTAGGGAAGAAACAGTTTTGAGGTTAAGATTTGGAATAACTGAAGATGATCTTACCGACTTTCAACAAACACACACGAGTGATTAAAAAGGAGAAAAGAAATGCCAATGCCCAAAGGATTTAAGGCTGAGAATGGTTATGCGACAACTAAGCAGTTTGCAGGAGGGGACGATTATCGGTCTATCGCTGAAAAGATGACTGCAGATGGTCATCAAATGAACCATGCAACTGCAAGGAATGTTTTCCTTTCAGCACTTCGAAAGATTGCACGTCCGATTCATCAGGTCAATAATTTAGCGACCTCAGACAAAGTTTTACAAAAAACTGCTAAAGACCCAAGGTTTCAAGCAGGAGTTGCCGAAATTTTGAGCTCTATCAATACAGGGAGAAAGTAATGGCAAGACACTGGGAATTTTTATTTAACCGCCGGCGCTGGACATTAGACAACTATTTGTCTGATTGTGTCACCGTCGAAGATGCAAAAGCAAAGTTTCAAAATGAGGGCATGATACCCCCAACAGATCAAATTTTAGTTGATCATGGGATGCAGACGTCTGATCCAAATATGAAGCCAACAAAAGAGTTGCATCTTCGGGGTGTATTTTCCTATCCTAAAGATACGACGCCTTCTACCTCTGATTCTAAAACTAAGGAGTCTTCGAAGAAACAAAAGGTTAAACCTAAACCTTCAAAAAAGGAGACAAATGATGAAGAAAGCGGAAAATACGACGATATCATCGTACTTGACACCTGAAAAAAAGCGCCTTCTAAACATAACCCCGGGAGCTTATTTTAAGCTTTCTGAAAATCAAAGAGCTATGATCAAAGAACCGACAACAGGACTTTTAGTTTCGTCATTTTTAAATGAAAAAACAGGGGAGTCAGTTTATAAGGTTGCTTTGGTTGATGGAGAGCTTCTTTTGATTTCAACGGACGATCCATGCCTAACAAATTTAGAAAAGTAATCCATGCCGTATGCTCATTTGGAATAGCATTAAATACTGTGATGTTCGGGGTCAATTTGTGGATCGACCTACATCAGATGGCAGTTTTTAATTTACTCTGTGCAGGCGGATGTTGGATAGGATATTATAGATACCAAGGAGAAGAGACACATGGCGACTAACGAAGATATTAACGAGTTATTTGAGAGATACACTAGAGTTGACAATGAGATTAAGCTTTTACAAGAAGATAAGAAGCAGCTTTTAGCAGAATTCAAAGATAGAATTGATCCCAAAGCATTTCAATCTGCTTTAAGATCTGCTAAGATTAAAGCTAGGTTAAAGTCGGGAGAGGTTCATGATTTTGATCAAGCTCTTTTGATTTTGGAGAAAGAACTCTGCATTGAGCACATTGATTAATGCCTGTTCGTACAATCGTCAAGTGGCCCGATCCTAGGCTGAGTATTGTAGCAGATTCTGTAGACCCGATTGATCCTTTTACTAGATCACTAGCACGTGATTTGGTGGATACTATGAGATCTGCACTAGGCGTAGGTTTAGCAGCACCTCAAGTAGGAATAGAAAAATCAGTTTGTGTAATCTGTATCAAAGCCTACTCTGACGACGG
>Ga0080013_1005781_pt1 | contig 11314 bp, 11 predicted proteins | sample ETNvirenome_6_85_FD_69236 | JGI IMG/M metagenome (GOLD analysis project Ga0080013, IMG submission 69236) | Marine viral communities from the Pacific Ocean - ETNP_6_85 (SPADES assembly) (version 2) | ecosystem: Environmental > Aquatic > Marine > Oceanic | place: Pacific Ocean | collected 2013-06-19
TTTACGCGATGCCAATACAAGTTTATTGCCAGAATTTCCACTTTCAGGTGCAAAGTAATCTTCCATTGCATCCAAGAAAGCATCATATCCTGAAGCAGCATAACTCATATTGTATACTTTACCATTGACTTCAGTAAAAGGTACAATACCATGAGTATAACGTGTACTTCCAGCAGTCTCAGATGTAGCACCAGTATCACCTTCAGCGGCAGCACCAGCTACACCTCGACCAAATAGAAATCCCTGCTCAAGGTCCATTTTATGTTCCATAAGCTTTTCGGTCCAAACACGTTTATATTCATCAGCAATCCCACGATATTTAGTTGCCATTGCTGTTCCGGAGAAAAGATTCATTGCAGTTTTAAATATCTGGCAATATCCTTCTCTATCAAACATGGCATCTTCCCATCCCTGAGGAGCAGTAGAACCTTCTGGCCATGCAGAGCCAATTACTTGACCTTTAGCACCTACCAGAATATCTTCTGTCGCTGACATATCCTTACCCACAACAAAGAGATCATCAGCATGGACAGTTGTCTGAGCAGCTTCATGGTAAATTTCACCATCAGCAGTAGCACTACCAACTACAGTATCATCTTTGATCTTAAGGATTACAACACCCTCAGTTGTCTCTACTGCTAGTGTTTGACCACCAACAATAAATGGACAGGGTTGATTTGCGGCAATTACGCCCTTTGTGTTATAACCACACTCAACAACCAAAGCAGCGCCAAGAGTGACTCCTGCGGCTACTCCAGCATTATTAATAGCGGTTTTAACTGTGAAATTCCTTCGTTGCCACTGATGTCGTTGCTCTAAAAACTTAAAGACAGGGTCATCAGTCGGTTTCTTAGCTACTTTTGACAAATAAACAAAGAAAGGCGACTGTTGAGGAGCAAGTTCAGCGACACGCTCACCGAAATTAAATATTCGGCGATTGTTATCAATGCTTATTCCCTGTACAGCAGCACCAAACGAAGGACTATATTTACTTTGACTTGTTACGGCCATTGTTTATATCTCCTTATTATTTACCCTAAGTCCAAGGATTCTTAGACTTATGGGAGTTAATTAATTCATCCATAATCGCATCCGTATCATTTCGTTTATCTTGAGGAGACTGAGACGGCATTACACCCATAGGCGATGGAATTTGTTGAGCATTTTTCATCTGCTGAAATTCCTGACTAGGGCCTGCATTAGTTGCAGGTTGTTGTCCAGAAGCCTTATTCATACGAAATAATTGAACTAGATTATCCATAGAGATTGAACCAGGATCAGACATTGTGCGTATAAATTCCTGAGTATCCTCAGGAGAAAAACCATAATGTCCCTGAACGTGTTCGGAAATCTGTTGAACCTGTCTGCCCTGTTGTACCTGGGCTTCACGTTGATTCTCCTGACCTACGATATAATCGTTCTGTTTGTCAAGTTTCTCCTGCATAACTGCTAAATCATACTGATGTCGTAATGAATCATACTGACGTATATCTGCATCCCATGATTCCTTCTCTTCGAGATAGCGAGAACTCTCAGACTGTCGATCACTCATAGCCTCTTCATAAGAGAACCCGCTTGGTTTACTTGGCATTTCCGGAGGTGGTGGAAATTCTTCTACAGGTTTAGCCTGCTCTTCGGGAGCCTGGGTTTGCTGATTATTCTCCACCTGTTGGCGAAGTTCAGCTAGTTCATTCTCTCGCTTTGCTGCCTGTGACTGCCAGTATTGATAACGACGTTCATCGTTTTTAGCATCAAGTGGCTGCCCCTGTTCTGGTATTTCCTGAGGTTGTCGAGGTTGTCCTTCTTGAGGAGCCTGAGTTTCCTGTTGTTCCGTCTGCGGTGTAAACGCATCTTTAACGGTTGAATTACTCACCTCGGAGCCTTCATTAGTCTGAGCGCCAAACCTTTGCTCTACCTGACTGTCAAAAGCTTCGACTTCAGGTGTAGTAAATGGATTTTGCACTTCAGCTTGCTGGGTATCCTGTGTATTTTCTTCCATCGTTTGTTTTTCCTTATTTTTAGCGGCCCTTCACACCGTTAGAAGGGGTTGCGCTATCTTTAGTAGCTAAAGCGACTTCACGCTTTAGTCCGGTCATTTCGTCGCCAAGACGTTTTTCAAATACAGTGGCTGCCGCTTTTGCTTTATGGGCAGTTCCATCCAAACCTGATTTAAACTTCTCAACTTCGACTTTCTTTCGCAGATTAACTGCTTCCCTGTCACGAGTCTGTAAATCGCCCTTCAGTGATTTGATCTGCTCACCTGCTTGCTTTAATTGAGCTTGCATTTTTGCGATCACATCAGTACGCTGAAGAACTCCTTCCATATCGAAAACTTCTGTTTTCTTTAGGACTTCCTGCTTATCAATAATGCCGTTTTTGTATGCATCCATATAAAATTCAAGTTCTGCATAACGATTTGAGGGTAAAGTACTACCTGATACATAGACCACGTCATACTTACCTACTGTAATATTATTTATAACTTTTATTTCACCGGATTTATCATCCACTAGCTGTTTATTGATAACATACTCGCTTAAAGAGTTATTTGGTTGAACAACTCTGAATATTTTACGTGTTGTATATAGTTGTTGCATAAGAGGAATAGCTATCTGAGCAACCCTAGTTAATCCAGCTTCTATATCAGAAAGCTTAGATTTAATCTTTCTCTGACCAAATTCATCAAGAGATATAGTAGCCTTATATGTTTGAGGAGCTGCCTGAGTATTACCCATCATCATCTCATATAGTCCAAGTTGATGGTCTATATCTGATTTAGCAGTCTTTTCATTATTATAAAGCTCATTAGGAAGAGGAACCGGCTGAACTGGCATAGGAGCACCATCGGTTGGATCAAATGCTATAGCAACACCAGGTTGTGACCATTTCTCCTCAAATTCCTTCATATCCACACTACCCTCTGGCACAAGTATTTTAACATTAGTTGATGTTGTTGCATGTGCTATAATAAGAGATCGTGTCTTATTAATGAATTCCTGTACCCCTTTTACCATCCTAACATCTGATGTAGGATATGGGGTTCGTGTATGTATATTCATAAATGGTACTATTGGATAATGCTCTGTAGGAAGAACCCTTGAATAAAGGTAAGCATCACCCATGATAACACACATCTTAACCCTAGATACATCTACTTCAACAATTTCAAGCATCTTACGATCAGCTAATTCAGCAAAGGTAACCTTTTCCACTGGTATCTCTGGCATCGGCTGATTCATAATAGTATTTGGGTCTTCTCCCATTCGAGTAGCTTTCATAGCTTCTTGAGCTCTTTGCTGTTGTATCTGTATCTGCATCTGCTGTACTATTTTCTGTACCTCTGCCTCGTCAGTAAGCACTCTCTCCCCATTTAAAATCCATGCAGGTTGAGACATATACATCTTAAACTTTTCTCCATCAAGGAGGTCTTCCTTACCTGAGAAGTTCTCATACACCCGATATCTCTTAACAAGTGTCTTAAAATATCTCTCATAGCCGCGTACATATTCCTGATCCGCTACCGTATTAACATCTTCAGGGAATTGAGCAGCATACTCATTAGTTGCTCTGCCTGTTTCAGTTATATCCCATCTTTGGTCACTATTGGCATTGCGAATAGCCTTTTCATACATTGGATACATTCTTACTGCCTGCTCTTTAGTAAACATCCTTGAAACAATAATGTTTTCAGCATCATCAAAGAACTTATGCCTTGAATTAGGATCAACGTACACATCCATTGGGTCTACATCATGTATACATACTTCACCCTTACCCATATCCATCATAGGATTCTGATATACATTCATATAGCCAACACCCATAGTATAGTAATCATCCACAACCTGTCGAACCACTGATGAACCATCTGAGATATCATACATATATGTAAGAAGAGATGATAGTACATTTGCTACCTTTTTATCAGAATCTTCACGAGGAGCACATCTAAAAGACGGTCTATTAGCAGTAAGCATAGCTTTTGCTGCTTCAACTGCCGGATGGATACGATTTATAACAATAGGGGCTTGACCACGAGCTTTTAATGTTTCCTCCTGATCTTTAGTCCATTGCCGTCCTAAACGAAACTCCTTATCCTCTTTTGCATGTTTAGACCAATCCTCACGTTCAGTGGAGTAGGTATTATACAATTTAAGGGTTTCGTTTATGAAATCTTTGGTCTTATCGTCGTTTTGATTACTTGGCATTGTACGTAATTTAACCCCTACATAGTAAGCCAATCAAGTACTTTCTTGATTGGATTATCGTTTTCGTGATCTTTATCAAGTTTTTTACTCCTACAAGGCTTATGGCCATCAAGTGCAGTCCATACTGCATCCATAACATCATCATGCTTACCTTTAGGGTAGCTTAAGAACTCTTGTTGTGCTGCTGTATCTTCTGGACGTATATAAAACTGACCCTTAGCAAACATAGGAACAAGGGACATTAATCTCTCGCTCTTACGCGTTCGTGGTTTAACACCCTTCTCAATTCCGGGTATATATAGACTATCTTTTAGCATAATCTCCCTTACTGCGGTTCTTAATGCTTCCTGATAACCGGTTGTTTCAATTTTCAAACGTCTTGGACGATATTTCTTAAACATATCAATAATAGTTTGGGGTTGATCTGCTGGAGATATCCTTTTCCGAAAACAATCCAACATATACTTATTATTCTCATTATCAACGCCAATGGCAACTACAACAAAGAAATCAGCCGTTATAGAGAGAGAACTAGCTGGATCAACCCCACAATATACATCAATAGGTATTTCTTCTATTTCATCACCTATCTTCCTAGTTAAGCACCCCTGTCCTGCAATCCTTTCAAAATCATAATGATGTAATTTTATCCATTCAGGCTTAAAAGGTGCATTATCGGGTGATTGAGCAATATTCATGTATTCTTGATAGAATCCATTAGCATTCCCTACTGCTTCAAACTCATTCTTTATATCAAGTATCCTCTCCCTAGGAAATCTTTCCTCCCAAATACTCTTTTCTTCCTCATCCCAGATAGAGTACCACAATGTATGCCAGGACGGAGAGCCCTTGGCCCAGTATAGGAAGCAGTCCTCAGATATTACGGTACCTATCACGGCTATTCTGCCTTCATCAGACAGAGAGGGTATCACAGCCTCTGTCATCCACTTTCTATTCTTAGCCCGAGCCTCCATTGTCCCAGCATTAAGTTCTGATTCAAAATCATCTACAATTATAAGATTAGGACGCGTATCACCCTGAATAAACCCTCTAACACGTTGTCCTGTTCCGACAGCCACTATTCTTGCATTATTTGCAAGAACTATATCATTGTTAGTCCATCTCTTCTCATTCGGCGGACCTAAATTACCAAAAATACTCCTTAAAGGCTCGGAATGTGCTATATGATACTTAATCCGAGAAAGAAAGTTGATACTTTGTGATTGAGACTCTGATATGATTACAATAAAGAGGTCTTCATCACTTTTCTTGAAAGCACATCTCCATAATGGATATATGAGGGTGGTAACAGTGCTCTTAGCTGTCCCACGCGGAGCAGCTATCAACACCCTCGTTTTGTCGTCATCGGCGAGAGCACCGTACACTTCATGATGAAATGGCGGTGTTGCTTTACGGAGGGCTGTAGGAAAGCAGTGTCTTCCGAACAACGCCATGTTTCCCCGTAAACGGCGGAGTATCTCCTTTCTCTCGTATTTTTCTTCGTAATCCACTACTTAGGAGTTTCTTCCTTAGTAGTAGTCCTTTGAGCTATAATTCGTTTTTCTTCCTCGATAAGTTCATCTAAGAGCTTAGTATTCGAGTGAGCTTCTAGAGTATCCACAGTCTTAACAAGATGTTTATCCTTCATACCATGCATATCCTGTAGATTCTCTACTGCACGCAATAAATTAGTAATATCACTCTTATTCTTTGCTTTATCTATAGTTTCAGTCAAAAGATCAAGCGTATAGTCTTCGGTTAGACCATGATCTGATAGGAGCTTTTGCAGTTCTTCTCTTACCATCTGTTTAAATACCTCCGATTTCATTGTTCGTTTCCAGCGCCTGCGCTCTTCTGGTGTGGTCGAACCTAGGGCCCAATCAACAGCAAGATCGTAATCTGGCTTTAAAGCAAACATCGCTGCAAGGTTTTTTAGTGTATCCTGGCCAGATTGTACTTCAATCCGTGTTTTGCCAGTAAATGTTGTATTTGACTTCCTTCCAGAGGCTTTTAGCTTCTTTGTAGGGTATTTAGGGTTATAAAACGTATATCCCCAGGGAAACCGGAGATACACATTCTTTATGTCGTGATTACTATCATATTCCCGACGAGAAATAACCTTGGCTACATACCCATCATCTGAGACTCCATATTCCCCTGTTTTAGCTTCTTTCCAGTATTTGTAACTAATTCCCTCTTCATCAGCCTCATCCTGCCTATATACCTGATAAGTCGTCATTCCGTCCTGTCTATGATCTATATTGATGGTATACATTACTTTTTAGCCTTTCCTTCTTGAAAAGATAAGCCTAAGCCTACAGGACCAACTCCCCATAGTTTATTTACTATCATATCCAAACCTTCATCTGTTAAAATCCTACCTTCATTAGAAACTAATTTTTCTAATAAACTACCAGCCTTTTTCTGAGCTGTATCACCCGCATTCATCTTATCAATCTCATGACGTATCTGACTAGCTCGTGCCGACATTTCCTTTGGTCTTAGATAGTATTCATTTGTTTTATCCTTCTTGATAAGGTTTTTAGGGTGTGTTTTACCAGTAGAATATTTATCATACCATTCTTTAACCTTAGGCTTTAAATGAGGGTATATTTTCTCGAAATAATCCTCCTCCCATTGTTTCCTTGACGTCATATTTGGATTTTTTGATGAATCCCAAAAAGGTCTAGAAGACCTATCATAAATATTACTCTGCATCCAGGACATTTCATCGCCAGTGAGTTTATGCTTCTTGGCCATGTAATCCATCCACTTAGCATTCCTAGGCCCTTGAAGCTGTGCTACATGAGTAAATTCATGTTTACCCACACTATCCAACCAATCCAGGTCCTTTGACCTTCCAAACTCTACTCGAGCATTAGGACGCCAATCTGGCCATGCTCTTCCACCTATTCGCTGACCCTTAGGACCCTTTAAAAATTCTTTTATATTATAGGTTTTAGGAACAGGTAATATCTCTGCTTGGTGTATCCTAGACCTAATAGTTTCCTCTATTGCAGCACGAACTCTAGGATTATTCATAGGAGAGCCTTTACGACCTATAGTATGAAAAAGTCTATCAAGTCCCCTCTTTCCTGCAATATCATCGATTGTATGCCTACCAGACCTACCAGCAGCTGCAATAATAGGATCAGACCCAAGTAATGGTGGTTGATCCCACGCTTGAAACTTCTGACGTGCCTGCTGATAGGGTTTGTTTTTATTTAAATAACTCTTAACTGCTTTGGTAGTGGCAAGTTTTGCCCTAGTATAGCCCCTATTAGTCATTCTCTTCAATTCTTTAGGGTCTTTTGCTATTTTTTTAACAAATTTTAATATACCCTTGCTAAGATTAGCTGGTCCAGCACCTGCAGTTCCCATAGCAAGTCCTTGAGCATGCTCCATTAGCGCATCATGGGTCATACCAGCAACAGGCTGTCCAAAAATGCCTTTACCAGGCTTTACCGCATAATCAGGCTGAGGACCTATAGTACCATGAGTTTCATATCTATCTATCATATGCTCAGCCAAGTTCTGATCGAGCATTGCGTCTATATTCTCATGAGCTCTACCAGTTGATTCAGCTACTGGGTACTCATATTTCAGGAGGCCATTCACTAATTCTCCTTTATTTTATTCAAGATCATTCTAATAGTAGGCTCTAAAGGAACTTCAGGATAGTCACTTGGCTTATATTTACTGCCCTGTCTTAGATTGTCAGGGTGTGTGATTCCATGTTTATCCAGTATTTTCTGTACCTGAAGTCGCGCTATGTCAATCTCATTCTTCCAATTGACATTTTCCACACTTTCTCGCAACCCTAAATTCCTACCCATATGATAGTCTGGCATCTTTTTCCCAGCTTTCCACATTTTTTCATACATTGGGTCCCTACCTTTGAATAGTTTGCCAACTTTTCCAAACATTTCCCTGTATAAAGGTAACTGTCCACCAGTAAGTGCAGCTCTAGATACCCTGCCTATAGCAGCACCAGGAAAAGCATTGCCCATAGCTATATCCATAAGAGTTTGTTGACCTTCATCAGTTTCCATCCAAGGAGTAGGTCCTATAGTAGCTTCTGGCTTCGGTTGAGGCAAACTAGCTTCATAATCAGCCCTATTGTTGGCTATAATATTATCAATACCCTCTGTCGCTCTTCCGGTAGACTCAGCTACTGGATATTTCATTAATCCATTCATCTTAAACCATTCCCTCCACGTCTACGCTTACGATCACCCTTTCCACGCCTCCTAGCCTCTATTTTCGTATCATCGGGCATAATAGCATGTATCTCCCCTGCATTAAGCAGTACGGAAAGTACGATAAGTTTAACCATATACGCCTACTCCCGACCTTTCCCGGCCTTTGCCTATGTGAATAAACGTCTTAGCTATAGCGATATCATTGAAATAATCGCTATTTAGCAGGTATTTAAGCAATATAGCACGTCTATAGCGTCTAGTCATGTGGATATCTACGGCTTTACCCCTAGTATGGTCATTCCTGGAATTCTTACTTACTTTGGCATTATGACTTTCACATCTATAGCCAGAATTCACTTTAAAACCAAAACCACATAACTCTCTTATCTCCTGGAGATTAGCCATAAAAGCGCTATCCATAGCAACCTTGCCACAGCAAGTGCACTTTAGTTCATCTTCAGTAAAATTCTTAGTTATATTAGCCATACGACGTTGGTAAGTTACGGTAAAGATTCATATCATTCCAAGTTATTTATTAACATAGCGCTATATAACGCTATAATATACTCTATTTCAAGGGGTAACCAACCCCTTGAAATCAACGCTACATCTCTTTGCGATCATAATACGCATAGCGCTATACTATACTATAGCGTTTTCAAAGAAAAATAATCAGTTTACCTATACAATGCAAGGTTTTTCTCAAAATACTTTGTAGAATCTTCTGGAATTACCTGATTTTCTCGATATATATGCTTATGTTTAACTTCGCAATAAGTAGGACATCTGTAACTTTTATCTAACTTCTTACCTATTTCTCCTAAAACAACATAGATTATAAAAAATACTATTTCACCTGGGTCTGGCGAGTGAACGTCCACACCCCTATATTGATAATTGAAATTAGCAGAAGATAAAAAGGTGCACCAGATACCCAGTAATGCAATTGCCATAAACCTATGATTAAGTTTGCCCATCTTACCACCTGGAAGTACTCACTTCTCTTTATTAGTGTTTCCATTACCTTCTCCAATTACTGGAAGGTAGGTTTGCAAGATAGTCTCTGCGATGTGCAGCTGACGCTTAAGTTCAGCTAATTCCTTACATTTATTCTCAAATAATGATTGCCAATCAATAACTCTTCTCAATGGGATTACTCCCCTTTTTCTTCATATACTCCTCAAGATTATCAAATTCTTCCTGCATATCGATCAGGAAAGAGTCTGGAGCTGGAGCTACCCATATTCCCCCATTAGGGAAAACAATGGTAAACTCCATACTATCTTTATCTAGTACCATGATATAGATGTAGTTTCTATCGGCAACGGAATAACCGCGGGACATATCTAGAGAAAGCAATTCTCCTGGGTTCATTTCATCAGTTGAAATCTTATACCAGGTATTGACATGCTCCATAAGTCCCTTCTTTTGAGAGAACGACGTAGTGCATAGCGCTATTAAGCACACTACAAGCATAGTTTTGATTATTCTAAACGCTACCTTCATTAATGTTACCTCGTAATATACGGTAAATATACGACACTTCCAAGGAAAAAGATGTGATTCTAAACAAATTTCAAAAAAATATAACGAGAATGCGTGTGTGGGATATACGGACTGGAGTACCGGCACGATTTAACGCCTCGCCTTCTTAGGAGGGTTGAAAAGCCTCGTTAAATCGTTAAGACCCGCCGGTACTCCGTCTTCGCCCCTTTTAGATTTGCTTGCGCAAATCTGTGCGTAAGTTAAACTATCCTAATAATAACAAGGAGATTGTAGATATGTTAGACAAACTGTTGGTCTTAGTAAAGAAGATTGCTCATCGTAACATTAGTATCCATACTGATGATAGTGGTACCGTTACAGGATTCACTCTGTACGATATCAAGCCATTCGATAGTACTCCTATCGAGAAACTATTGGCAACATCAGACCTTGGGTGGACTATCATCGTGAATGATGCTCCTGAAATGAGTAATGCTGGGCGTTTAATGCCACCTCGCGCATACATTGGTAAAGGTGGTGCTACATTAGATGATCTGGCGTCTGCATTAGAGTCTGTGGTATAGTAAACGGCTCGGTGTTCTTTGAGAGGAAGGGGGGTGTATTCCCCCCTTTTTCCTACACATAAGTAACAGCAGTGTTATGAGTGGATAGTATTTAATGGTAACTAATTAACAGCATAAAGGGGTTAAATAATGGTAGAATATCTATTAACTAAACTATGTAACCTATTTGGTTATACAATCATACCTATACCTGAATGCACTGTTCATCAAGAATGGGCTAATGTAATAAATAGTGATCAGGATATAACTGTAGTTAAATGTACTAAAGATGAATATGTATCATATAATGGACAACTTATCAATGGTTGTCAATGTGAAACATGTTTACCTTGGTAATCATAATAATAGAGCACATAAGCTCGGGAGATGATATGTACTGAATAGTAGTAGCGGGGGTTAGGCACTTACCTTTACATCCAAAAGTGCCACAGATTTAAGAGAGAGCTTGGTCTATCGAGTATGTCGTATAAAGGGCATCAGAGGTAGTTCTTGAAGTTCTCTCTTCTTATTTTATTAATCGTAAGTAAATAACAGCATAAGGAGGCATATATGCCAAGTAAATCAGCAAAGACACGGAAGCACACCCGTAAAAGAGCTCATAAGGAGCTTAGTGCACGTAGGACTGAAGCAAGCAGGGAGCGTAGGCTAGAGAATAAAGCTAAACGTGAAGCAATACATAATATTGACCCGGATGTTAAGATAAAGATCATCGATCAGGACACTTATATTGATGGTGATAAGGTAGAAGTAGTAAATGGTAAAATAGTTCCATCATCTCTACCTGAAGGCGCTATTAAGACTGAATGTGATTATGAAAGCAAAGTAGAAGAGATTA
>Ga0080013_1005782_pt1 | contig 11314 bp, 14 predicted proteins | sample ETNvirenome_6_85_FD_69236 | JGI IMG/M metagenome (GOLD analysis project Ga0080013, IMG submission 69236) | Marine viral communities from the Pacific Ocean - ETNP_6_85 (SPADES assembly) (version 2) | ecosystem: Environmental > Aquatic > Marine > Oceanic | place: Pacific Ocean | collected 2013-06-19
GACTGTAGCAGCTAATACTTTACAATTAAGAACTGCTGGTAGTGAAACAATAGATGGTGGTGCTACTCATAATTTAACAGGAATAAACGATTATGCTACCGTACAATATGACGGTACTAATTATATAATAATTTAAGATCATGGCAGAAAAGGTAGTAATAGGATTAGAAGTAGATGTTAAGGGAAGTCAGAAAACACTTGGTCAATTAGAAGATCGAGCAACGCAATTAAATGAAGAACTTAGAAAAGTACCTTTAGGCTCTAAAGCTTTTAAGGAATTAAAAAGCGAATTAGTAGGAGTTAATAAAGAAATTAAGAATACAGAACTTTCTATGGAATCGCTTGATAACGAGCAAGTAGCTTCTGAGCTCGGAAGTGTTGCTGGTGCTGTTGGTGATGTTACTGCTGCTTTTATTTTATTAGGTGGTGATGAGGATAGTGCTTTAGCTGAAACGGCTGCAAGAATAGAAAAAGCTATAGGCGTATCTATGGCATTTAAAGGCACTATAGAGGGTGTTATATCGTTTCAAAAGTTATGGAATAATACACTAAAAAAGACGGCTGTTGCTCAAGGCATTATGACTGCTGGTCAATGGTTATATACTACAGCCGTTGGTGCATCTACTGGTGCTATGAAGCTTTTTAGACTTGCTTTAATTAGTACAGGAATAGGTGCTATTATTGTGGGTATTGGAATGTTGATAGCAAATTTTAGTTCACTTGTTGACTGGGTTAAAAATATTGGTTCATCAATGGGTGCTTTTGGTAAGGGTGTTAAAAAGGTTATTGACATTGCTTTAGCGCCTTTAATGTGGGTTATTGATGCGATAAAATGGGGCTTACAAGAATTAGGTATTATAGAAAGTGAGGAAGAAAAAGCGAAGCGTGAACGTGCTGAAGCTGAAGCAAAAAGAACTAAAGCAAAATTAGAATCGATAGCAAACCAAATTAAAGAACTTGAAAAACTTGCAAAGCGTGAAAAGGAAATATCTGATTTAAGAATTAAAGGCTTAGACAATGAAATTAAAATACAAAAATCATTAGGCAAAGAAACTATTGAACTTGAACGGCAAAAATTAAAAGTATTAGTTGAAAGTACAAAAGAACAAAACAAATTAACAGAAGAAAGGATAAGACTTAAAAGATTAGAATTAAGTCTTATTTATGATGAGGCGATTGCTTTATGGGAACAATTAGATTATAAAGATACGGTTGACATATTATTAAAAAACCGAGAAGATGCCTTAAAAAAATTAGATTTAGAGCTTAAAAAATCAGCACAAAATGTTAAAGACGCTGAAACTAATTTATTAGTATTTGAAAACAACATTAAAACAGAACGAAAAAAAGCGAATACAAAAGCAGCAGAAGATAAAAAGAAAATAGATGATAAAGCATTAGTAGATGCTAAAAAACTTGCAGATGAGAAAGTAAAAATAGAGCTAAAAAGAATACAGGATATACAAAAATTAGAAGATGAATTATTTGCTACTGTCGAGCAATTAGATGAGGAAGCAAGGCAAAGACTACAAACAGACCAACAGAATGAAATAGATGCTGTAAATGAAAAATATTTTGCTTTAATAAATAATACAAGATTAGGTGAAGAAGAAATATTAAGACTTAAAACACAATTAAAAGAAGAAGAAGCAATTATTAATGATAAATATGCTAAAGAACAATTAGCAAAAGATCAAGAAGTTAAAGATGCTAAAGTACAAATGGCAACAGACAGCATAGATGCTATAATGAATCTTACAAGTGCATTTGCTAAAGACAATGAAAAAAGTCAAAAACGTGCTTTTGAAATAAATAAAAAGTTGCAAATAGCACAGGCATTAATGCAAACATATCAAGGCGTACAGGCTATATTTGCAGCAAGGGCGGCAAGTCCTGAATCAATTTTGTTTCCAGCAGCACCATTTATCGCAGCCAGTATAGCACTTGCAACAGGATTAGCAAACGTGCAGAATATAAGAAAACAACAATTTTCAGGCGGTTCGGCTGGTGGTGGTTTTGGTGGCGGTGGTGTTGGCGGTGGTGGTGGTGGTGCACCTACTCTACAGCCTGTTACTAATACATCTTCTTTAGTACCTCAAGAAGCTCAACAGGTATATGTAACTGAAACAGATATAACAAATACACAAAACCGAGTAGAAGTGATAGAGTCACAGGCTACAATTAAATAAATTATTATGAAGATATTAGAATTAGTAATAGATGACGAAGATGAATCAGGAGTAGATTTCATCGCGCTGGTAGATAGTCCAGCTATACAATCAAACTGGATGGCATTCAATGAGCAAAAACCAATAGACTTAAAGTTTAAAATTCAGGATGAAGAAAAGCGAATCGTAAGCGGTTATTTTATGATTGCTGATTTACCTATTGCGAGGCTTGATGATTCTGGTAAAGTCTTTTATTGTGTTTTTAGAAAAAATACGATTGAAAAAATTGTAAATAAATTTATGAAAAACGGCTTTAGCTCTAAAGTTAATTTAATGCATAATTCAAATGCTTTAGCTGATGGTGTCTATGTTATCGAAAGTATTATAGTAGATAGTAAACGAGGCATGAAGCCGCCTGAATGGGCTGAGAAAGTTCCTGATGGCAGTTGGTTTGGTTCTATGAAAGTTGAAAGTGACGAAATCTGGAAGCAAGTGCAAACAGGAGAGTTTCGTGGCTTTAGTGTAGAAGGATTATTCCAACATGAAAAAGAATTTGAACTACCTGAAAAAGTAATAAATAAAATAAAAGAAGTAATTAAAAAATATAAAATTTCACAAAAAGTGTAATAAATACATTTTTTTTATATATACTATAATATAAACCATTTTAAAATGAATGATCTAAAAACATTATTTCAAGATATCAAGAATATCTTTAAAGACGAAGGTGTCGATATCAATGACACTAAAGAAGTCCTTGAAGCAGAAGTCAAGGCAGAAACCACAAAAGAAACTACAGAAGAAATGTCTGAAACTGTAAAAGAAAAATTTGAAGACATCGTACTCGCTGATGGAAGCGTAGCGGTTGCAGAACCAGATGTTAGTATTGGCGCAGCGGTTGTCGTATCTGTTGAAGATGAAATGGTAGAAGCCCCTGATGGCAATCACGAACTTTCAGACGGTAGAATAATAACTACTGAAGGCGGTGTTATTGTAGCAGTTGAAGAAGCTGAAGAAGAAGTAGTAGAAGAAGAAGAAGAAGAATCTGAAATGGAAACTGAAACACCATTAACAGAATCTCAAGAACGTGAAGCAAAAAAAATAATTGAAAGTATAGTAACAGAACGAGTATTCGGAATGGAAGCTACACTATCAGAAGAAAATAAGTCTTTAAAACAAGACATAGAAAAACTTAAAACGGCTTTTACTGCTCTTGTTGACTTAACAGAAAAATTGGTATCACAGCCAACTACAAAAGCTGTTAAGAAATCAAAAAGCGGTTTTGCAAAATTAAAACCTAAAAAAAGGGATTTGATTGCAGATTTAAAAAAGAAAAATATTATTAACTAAATAAAAATTATAATTATGAGTTTCGATGTAAGCGCATTAACAAACTACGTAGACGAACAAGCTATGGACTTGATCGTTGAAAGTGTTGCTGGCGGGCAATTATCAAAATACGCACAAATACAGCCAGGAGTAAAAGGTCCTACGACCATTAACATTTTAGATACCGATGTGGTATTGCAAGACGATGGATGTTCAAGGTCTGCAGATGGCACTACTACTTTATCACAAAGAACTATAACTCCAAATGCTTTGGCAGTTCATGAAGATTTATGTATGAGTGACCTTGCCGCAAAGTACACACAAACAATGCTTAAACAAGGAGTAACAAACGAAAAAGAAGAAATTCCTTTTGCTGAGTTATATTTCGGTTTAAAGATTGCTAAATTACAAAAGCAAATTGAAGTATTAGATTGGACTGGTACTGCTGGTGCTGGTTCTTATGCTGGTTTAATGGCACAACATACTGCTGTTGTAGATGTTGCTGCACCAACGGCTGGTATTCAAACTGCTTCAATCATTATTGAATCGTTATCGTTTTTAGCTGAATCAATGGATGAGGATATTGCAGATGCAGATGATATTAAAATATTCTTAGGAATGGATTTATTCCTTATGTATCAAAGAGCTATTGCTGATGGAAATTATTTTCATTATGTTGTTGATGGCGCGCCTGGAAACGAACTGCCGTTAATAGGTTTTCCACAGGTTACAGTTGTTGGAACTGTAGGTCTTTCAGGATTAAACAGCGCGGTTGTTGGTGATCCTGTTGCTTATTTAACAAGAGCTTCAAATATTGTTATTGGTGTTGATTTACCAGAAGAGGAAGCAAATGATTACAGAGCATGGTATGATCCAAATGACAGAATTTTTAAAACTACTTTTGCATTTCGTAGAGGAATTAACTGGGCGTTTCCAGCAGAAGCTTGTAAATTAAAAATATCGTAAATATTAACTTTAAGGCGGTTTAAAAGCCGCCTTTATTAAAACTATAAAATTATGAGTTGTCCTTTAGCCTTAGGAATGAGCCGTGATTGTTCGGATTCGGTTGGTGGAGTGTATGAAATATTAATATCTGAAAGAGATAATATTAGTGCATTTACTGAAGCGGGTCACGAAGTTACAGGCATTACACAGGTAGGTGTTACAAACTTTTACAGATACGAATTAAAAAAAGAATCAGGTAGCTTAACATCTACATCAACTATTGATCCAACGGCTGGTACTTCTTTTTATGATAATGTAGTAGCATTTACGATAAATAAAATGACAGCAGCTAAATCTAACGAATTGAAATTAATGATTCTTGGAAGGCTTGCTGTATTAGTAAAAGATAATAATGACGTTTGGTGGGCGCTTGGATTTTCAGGTTCAAGTGATGATAACGGTTTTGCTGAAGGTTCTAGCCTTGTCGGTCAGACGGGTCAAGCTTTTGGTGACGCTAATCAATATCAAATTGAAATAACAGATAAACAAAAATACTCACCATATACAGTAGATAGTGCTGTTATTGCTGGTTTGTCTATTGCTTAAAAAAATATTGCTTAATTGTTCTTTTGTTTATTGTCAAAAAGGGGTGGGTAAATAGCCCACCTTTTTTTTTAAAAATTTAAAATTATGTTTAAGAAAAAAATTAAAGGTCATAAATGGAATGGTAAAGGATTTAGCATTTTAATTGTAGAAGAAAACGAAGCGTTATTAAGGAAACTTGGTGCTGATGTTTTTGAAGATAAACCAAAAAAGAAAAAGAAACAAAAAGATGATTCACCTGAATAAATCAGCGAGTACAGAATTTGCAGTTACACTTAAAGAAAAAACAACTTTAGCAAATCCATATTATTTATTTCATTTTGAAAATGATACAAGTAATGTGAATTATTATTGTATAATTTCTGATACCTCAACACAAAAGCAACGTTATAATTTATTTACTTTTACAGAGGGTGCAGACGTGCCTTTAACGGGTGAGCTAATTTTAACTAATTCAGGTTATTATAATTACTATATTTACGAGCAAGACAATAATACTAATCTTGATCCAGACAATGCAACAGGCTTAGTAGAACAGGGCAAAATGCGATTATTTGACAGTGCAGACAATCCTGATTTTACAGCATATACAGCCACCGCAAGTCAACAAACTTATGTATATAATCCTTCTTAGATATGTCAGTTAAGCTAATACCAATTAATTTCAAAGGTTACGAACTACCAAAATTTAAAGAATCTAAAAAAGGTGACTGGTACGAATACGGAACAGAAAGACCGTATAAGAACTGTTACGGTGATTTTCTTGTAAAGCTATTAAATGAAAGTAGCAAACAATCAACTATTATAGACACTAAAACGCGCTTTATAGTAGGTCAAGGATTTGTTATTGATGGTAATGCAACATTTACAGAAAAAGCTTACTTAGAAGCCTTTTTAAGAGTGCCTGGTGAAGATGGCAGCATGAATGATTTACTTTGTAAAGTAGTAAAAGATAAAAAAGTATTCGGTGGCTTTGCTATACATATTAGGATTAATGCAAATAAAAAAATAGCTTCAGTAGATCATTTAGAATTTAATAATATTCGGGTAGGTGTTAACGAAGGTATATATTATTACACTTCAGATTGGAAGGCGCGAAATCCTCAAGACAATGAAGATTTTACAGAATTAAAATTATTTCCTTTTTCTGAAGACATAGAAACAAGTAAAGACTATATTATATATTATAAAGAATATAGACCAGATTTGCAAGAATATCCAATGCCTGATTATATTGCTGCTGTACCTTATTTAGAAGCAGATGCTGAGATATCAAACTTCACAATACAAAACATTAGAAACGGACTTTCAACGGGCTATTTAATATCGTTTAATAATGGTCAGCCTTCAGATGAGGAGATGGAAGATATTGAAAGACGTTTTAAGGATTATGCTACAGGCACAGATAATGCTGGTAAGCCTTTGCTTAGTTTTACAGACCAAAACTCAGACCATCCTACTATATTACCTATTCCTATTGACGGTAGAAACGAGCAATTTCTTAACTTGAATACACAAATAACACAAGAGATATATACAGCACATTCTGTAACCTCACCAATGTTATTTGGCATAAAAGATAATACAGGATTAGGCAATAATGCGGATGAATTAAGAACTGCTTTTGAAATTTACAGTAACCTACATATCGCACCAGAACAGCAAATTATAGAAAACCTATTTAATGAAATTGTTAATTTTAATGGACTTCCAAAAGTATTAAGATTACAAACCATTGAACCCGTAAGTAAGCCATTAAGTGAAGCTGTTGCTGTTAGTGTAATGACTCAAGATGAAATACGCGAAAAAATAGGATTGCCGCCATTAGAACCAACAGAACGCGTTATGATGGATGACCAGATTGATGATATGCTATTTAATCAACTTCAACATCTTGGTTTTAATGCAAATGATTATGAAGTATTAGATACTTATCAAAATGAAATTACTTGTATTGAAGATGCTGAAAGGTTTGAAGCTGAAATATTAAGCAAACACAACTTTGCTATTGAAAGAGTTTTAACAGATTTAGAAAAATCAGTATTATCTATATTAATAGATACACCAAGTACACCAACAAATGAGATAGCTAAAGCTATGGAAATATCAATAGGTGAAACAAATGAGATAATTCAAGATTTGCAAAATGTTGGCGCATTAGATAAAAACTTTAAGCCTACAAGCGAAGCAAAAAAAAGCATACAGAAACCTACAGAAGAATTAATAGTGGCTTATAAGTATGTTAAAAGACCAGATGCGCAGCCTTTAAAGGGCGGCAAATCAAGACCATTTTGCGTGCAGATGTTAACTTATGCAGATGCTGGAAGGCTTTACACTTTAGATCAATTAAAACTATTAAGAAACGATTTTAATCAATCAGGAATTGATATATTTACTAAAAGGGGTGGATGGTACACTTTACCAGATACAGATATTAGTAGACCTTTTTGCAGACATATATGGCAACAACAAGTAATTCGTAAAAAAAGATAATTATGGCAAACGTACTTTTTATATCAGAAAGTTATTTAAAGAATAATACTTTAATAGATGACAATGTAGATCAAAGAATAATACTTCCTTCGATTGCAACGGCTCAGGATATGCGTACTCATGTAATATTAGGCACGCCACTTTATGAAGATTTAAAATCTAAAATTGTCGCTGGTACTTTAAATGCAGATGAAAAAACTTTAATAGATGATTACATAGCTAAGTCATTAATCTATTGGTCTATGTACGAATGTTCAACTTCTATGCTTTATAAGTACAGAAATAAAAGCGTAGCGACAAAGAATAGTGAAAACGCACAACCTATTAATGCTCAAGATTTACAATATCTTAGAGATGACTGGCAGAATAAAGCTGAATGGTATGATGAAAGATTAATAAATTATTTAATTGATAATAAAAGTTTATATCCTAAATACCAAGAAACAAGTGAAGATTTACACGCGAAAAAAACAGCTTATTCTACTTCTTTTTATTTAGGTGGCTCAAGGAATGACTGTTGGAATGATGAATATAAATACTACAAATAATGCGAGTTAGCTACAATCAAGTTATAAAACAATTAAATGATTTTGCTGATTCACATAAGCAAGTTAAAAGCTTTGGTAATGGTGATTTGTGGGAAGTAGTACAGCACGACCAACTGCAAAATTTTAACTACCCTTTAATGTGGATTGTTGATCAAGCGGCTGCTGTTGGTGATGGTGACTTTACATGGAATTTTCAAGTGATTGTTATGGATATTGTACGAAAAGATGAAAGTAATGAGAATGAAGTAAAGAGTGATTGCGTACAAATATTAATAGACTTAATTGCTTATTTTGAACAGCTAAACAGCGAATTAAATAATGTTGATTGGCATCAAGTACAGCTTGTAAGAAGCGGTTCAATTGATATGTTTACGGAACGATTTGAAGATGAATTAAGTGGCGCATCAATACAATTAGGATTAAGGTTTCCACAAAATTATAATTACTGCGAAGTACCAATTTAAATACAAAGATATGCCTACATTATATAATTTTGCAAAGAAAAAAGGAGTTTTTATGATACCTTCAGGAGGTACGAAAAGTCCTACACCTACACCGCCTTCGTTTAGTAATACCAAATCTTTAGCATTTGATGGTGTTGACGATACTGTAAATTTAGGAAACGTAACGGCTTTAAATGGCTCAACTTCTGCAAGTTTTTCAATGTGGTTGAAGCTAAATTCAACAGGTGTAGAGGGGCTTATGAACCAATGGGGAACGGGTGCAGATAGATTAATTTATGTTTTTTTCTGGATTGCTGGTGGTAGAATAGATATTTATGTAAGTGGAAATTTAGGTTTTCGGGTTTCTTCAAATGCTATAATAAGTGCATTATCAACAGGTCAATGGTTTAATTTAATTATTACTTATGACGGAACACAGGTAACATCGACAGATAGAGTAAAAGCATATATTGATAATCAGGAATTAACAGGAAATACAAGTGGTGGACCTACTTCTTTATTTAGTTCGACAACCGATTTTATACTTGGCACTTATCCATCAGGCACTTATTTAGAAGGCAATATGGATGAATTAGCAATATGGGATGTAGCTTTAACCTCAACAGAAATAACTGAAATATATAATAGCGGAACACCAACGGCATTAAATACAGATACAGGTAATTATACTTCATCTTCAGACTTACAAGCTTGGTATCGTATGGGTGATAATTCTACTTATAAATCACCTCAGATATTAATGCCTGAAAATACTAATAAAGATAAGGTTAGTAATTGGTCTTTAGATTTTGATGGAGTTGACGATTATATAGACTTAGGAGATAATTTTGATAGTGTTTTTACTGGTGCTGATTGGAGTTTTTCAGCTTGGATAAATGTTAGTGCTAATACTTCTTATGATTGTTTTTTCTCTAAAGGTACATCAGTACAATTTTATATAGAGTCTAATAAAGTAAAAATTTGGTTAGGATACCCATATTTAACAAATGCGCAACCTTTAGAATCTGCGACAACTATTTCGCTTGACACTTGGTATCATATTGCTTTTACTCGGTCTGGAAATGATAATATATTATATATAAATGGTTCTTCTGATGCCACCGCCACCTCAGTAGGCTCTATAACTACTTCAGCAGTAGAATCAATAATCGGAGCATATACTACCGCTTCAACATATCCATTTCAGGGCAACATAGACGAAGTAGCTTTATTTTCAAGTGCTTTAAGCGGTGCTGATGTAACAGCTATTTTCAATGGCGGTACTCCTACAACTATAACGGGTGCTGTTGCCTATTGGAAACTTGGCGAAGAAGCTACATTTAGTACTAATTGGACTGTACCAGATCAAGTAGGTAGTAACGATGGGACTTCGGCAAACATGACCGTTGAAGATAGAGTAGGTGAAGCAAGTAATTCAGAAAGTAATGCCGTATCTTATAACATGGACGCAGTTGACATCGAATCAAACGTACCTTAAAAAATATATAAAATGCATAATACAAGAACATACGCAGTAATTAATCTAACAGATATTGGATTAATAGACTTTAATCAAATTGGTGAAACTTCAGCAAGTACGATCAGAAAGTCTTTAGATGATACACAATTTGTAATTAAGTGGAATGACGGATATACGCCAACATTTATAACGGATAGCAGCGTAGTGCCTGTTGGTTTATATAATCATTCAGAAATACTTGAATTAATGGCATCGCCTGAATGGTCAGAGCCAATATCAGAATTAAAATGAATAACAAACACATATCGACACTATACAAACCAAAAAAGAAAAGAAAAGGCATACACTCAAAGAATAAAACGAGCAAACACAAAACGAGTAAAAACTATGTTAAACTTTATAGAGGTCAAGGGTAATGGAAGAAAAAATAGACAAACTAATTCAAGGTCAGGTAGAGATAAAGACAAAAATGGAGATAATGTCAAAGCAAAAAAACGACCACGAAAAAAGAATAAGAGGTTTAGAACATAAATTCTGGGCGGCTCTTGGTACTTTCTTTGTTGGTATTGCTACATTTATTGAGGGCTTATTTTTAGGTAAATAATTATGATTAAAAGAAAAAACATTTGGCTTTTCGATTCAGGACATGGCGGCATAATTAACGGTGAATACCAAACAAGCGGCAAGAGGTCGCCAATTTGGGATGATGGCACGCAATACTTTGAAGGTGTTGGAAACCGTCAAATCGTACAAAAGCTTATAGCTAAATGCGATGAACATTATATATATAATTTTGATGTTGTTGAAAGTGAGTTTGATATAAGTCTAAGTGAACGAGTAAAACGCGCTAACAGGTACTATAAAACTTTAGGTCATTGTATATATGTCAGCATACATTCAAACGGATTTAGCAAAGAAAGTGCTAACGGCTATAGTGTATATACAAGCAAAGGTGAAACCAAAAGTGATAGAATCGCTGAAGTGTTTATAGACAATATGATGGAAGGTTTTCCAGATCATAAGTTAAGGCGCGATTTAAGTGATGGCGACAAAGACAAAGAATCTAATTTTTACGTCTTAAAAAACACTCGATGCCCAGCCATATTAATAGAAAATTTCTTCATGACAAATGAACGTGAATGTAAGCTATTAATGAATGAAGAGTTTCAAAATAAAATAGTAGATTGTCACTTTAAAAGCATATTACAAATTGAAGAAAATGGATATTAAACAACAAATAAAAGAACTTAAAAATAAATTAACTGGTGATATGTTAAAAGACTTGGAAACAAGAGATAAAATACA
>Ga0080013_1005783_pt1 | contig 11311 bp, 13 predicted proteins | sample ETNvirenome_6_85_FD_69236 | JGI IMG/M metagenome (GOLD analysis project Ga0080013, IMG submission 69236) | Marine viral communities from the Pacific Ocean - ETNP_6_85 (SPADES assembly) (version 2) | ecosystem: Environmental > Aquatic > Marine > Oceanic | place: Pacific Ocean | collected 2013-06-19
TCAAGTAACTCCTCTTGTAGCTCCTCATCTGGCATATAACCATCCCAATCCCAGTATTATAGCCACTGCCACGCTGGACAGTATCTGCAAAACTAACAGTACCCTCAGTACCCCTAGCTTGTGCAGTATTAACTTCTGCCTTGGAAGGACGCGCAGAGCTATTAGGTCTGTCGTCTTCTCGCCCTCGTCCACTTAGCTACCATCCCATTGTGTACATATGGAACAATCATTGGCGTGCAAGAGAGAGGCACGGACGGTCGTTATCTTTGCCCTCTCACTTGCCTGATTCCCTGACGTATACTGAGTGCCGTGGTTCTGGTAGTCGTCTACCGTTGCCATTGCATCTGCTACGGCAGACTTGAATGTCTGTAGATGCTCTCTTACCTGTGCTGATGTTGACATTAAATCCTCCTATGCTTTAGCCATCGTCATGTAATAAGTTGCATTGGGGGCAAGACCGTACGAACTCATCAAATTAGCCCTCCAATGAGTTACCGCATTAACGCCGTTACTATTGTTGCTGGTTATACTAACCGTAAAAGTTTGCGTGGCATCAGTTGCTCCTGCTACAGCCGCAGAAGCGGTAACCGTTATAGTCTCACCGCCTGTTATGTTATCGCCCTGACTATACGGCATACTTGCTTCATTAGCGTCTATTTTATGTTGCACGCCTGAACCCTGATATCTACCGAATGTCACAACGATACAGCCAGATTCCACCCTGTCCACAGCCGTTGAGTTTGTGAGGTAGTGCAGATACAACACGCCTACCTGAGGCTGGTTAGGAACGGTTATATCTACGATATCCGTTGACGTATCATTAGACACTGCACCAGTAGTTCCTATTACCTCATATATCCAAGGACTAGAACCTGCCGATGATTGCCTTAGCCACCCTTCCTCACTGGTCTGCAACTGAGCACCATTCGCCAGAGTTAACGCAGTGCCGCTCCAATCATTGCCAGCATTACCCACGTTATTTATCGACCCAGCCGAACTCAAGTCGATATTGCCAGTGACTACTAGGTTGTCATTGATAGTCGTTTCAGAGGTGGTATGTCCTATGGATACAGCTATGCCGCTTGTCTCGGTAGCTAGTTTCAACGCACCTTCAGCGTTAGTGATGTATGAGTCGGTGCCGTCATGGTACAACTGCATGTCACTGCTGGCACCGAACTTGTACTTGTCAGAGTCAGGCACCAGTAGGTCACCGTTACTGTCTACCGTGACTGCCTTGGATGCCTCTGATGTACCCAGCGTGGTGATGTCAAGATAGTTAAGCTCTGCGGTAGTAACAGTAGCCCCATCAAGTATCTCCAGTTCTGCTTCAGTTATCGCTGCACTACCAATGGTAAATCCAGCAGCAGTAACAACACCACTCGCACCTAAAGTGGTAATACCACTTAATGCACCATCAAAAACTACAGCACCATTGATATCTACCGTGGTATCTGACTCAATTGTGAGTACTCCGTCAGAAGATTGGTGAATAAATGTATCTGCATCACCAAACGTCAACTTGTTAGTTGAGTTCAGGGTGAGGCCAGTTCCGTCTGTATGGGTTAGAGTTGTATCCTTATCTGCCCCAAACCCAAGAACAGCACTATCAGTTATAAGATAGAGGTCATCACCTATATAGGCATCTGCTGCCACACCAATACCACCACCAAAGATAGCAGAACCAGTGGTAGCACTTGAAGATGCAGTTGAGTTACTTACGTTTAGGTACCCTCCGTCCTCAACTCTTAATACCTCAGTGCCGTCATATTGCTGAATAACAATATCGTCACTATCTACCATCGGCTTCATAATAACTACGCCAGCCGTCCCATCCAGGTCAAAGGCGATCTGGTCTGTCCCACCATCTTGGAACTTGATGTCTCCTGAGCTGCTATTAAGGTGTAGCACTCCTCCTGTTGCATCTATTGATATCACAGGTGCTTCTATTGTTAATCCAGCGGAGCTATCGTGCGTGAGCTTGGCATCACTAGATGCGCCCATATTAAGAACAGCACTGTTGGACAATAAGAATACGTCATCTCCGAACACTGCATCCTTGACTACTGATAGACCACCGTCAGTCTGGAGTGAACCATCAGTAGTTGAGGTTGCTTCAGTTGCATCATCTGTCTTGAGAACCCCTGAAAACGTACCTGCTGCTCCTGAGATAGCCCCTGTTACTGTAATGCTATCTACAAAAGCATCTTTCCATCTAACTCCTGTAGTGCCTAAGTCAACATCACTATCAGACTGCGGGCCAAAGATATTGTCAGCTACATATACCTGCTCGACGTTTGCTGCATAGAAATGAATCTCATCAGCAGTCTCAAAGTCTATCTTGGTCTGGTCATCCTCTCCGATTCTTACATCGGCCTCAAAGATACCAGCCACCCCTGTTACTAGCCCTGCATCAACATTGACAGTTCCATCAAGAACTACACCGTATCCACCCGCAGGGTTTAGATTCAGAGCCGCTGCTGAAGTAATGGTTAAAGCCCCGGAGCTGGTAGACCACGTTGAAGCCTCTGCTGCTGTAATAGTGATGGGCGATCCTGCTATAGTCGCACCAATATCACCGTCATGGGTAATACTGAATCCGCTATCAGCACCCATGTTGAACACTGCCGAGTCAGATGTCAGGCTGAGATCATCGCCTACTGTAAGGTCGCCGCCTAACGCAACAACTGAAGCTGCCGCACTGGCACCGTTGGTGATGGTTACATAGTCTATGATCGTCCCTGCGCTGGCCTTGTCACTGCCTATGGTAAATGTGTCACTTGTGGTTGCCTGCATTCTCCAGGCGTCACCAGCATCATCTGCCCGATCGGCAAGGAAATAGAGTGGAGCAGGGTCAGTATCACCTATACCGCGTATCTTTAAGTACGAAGTATCCACCCCTTTTAAAGCTATCTGATCAGACCATGCCAGGTACCTTTTAGAATCCCCTGAAGCTACCTCGATATCCCATGCGTTAGTCAGCGCAAAGGTACTACCTTCTACAGTAAATTCCCAGGTACCGGCTGAATCCGTAGTGTCGGTGGTGGCGTGTGCTGTACCTGCCAGGTTAGCAGATGCTGCACGTAACGAAACAGTTGCATCCTGCACTCCGTCCCCGTTACCGGCACGGACTTTCCCGCTGAGATTCATATCTTTTAGAGCCATGTGTTACCCCCGAACCATACGTGAGTGATCACGGTAATTTAAAGCTTCTTTAACATAGTATTCTGGATCCTGCATTATGTCATCCTCGTCTATAAACACAAGTGTTATCCCCTGCCCTGCCAGCTGAGCCCTCGTTATTATGTCCCTGGCCTTCTGTTCCACCCCAAACTCGTAATGATAGTAAACCCCCTGAATATTGATGGCAAGGTCTGGGGGGTTGGTAAACTCAAAGTCTATTACCGCTCCACCCTTGGTCATCCTGCCTCCCATCAGGGGAGTCTGGTACGTAAAATCTACCCCTGGATCTTTGCCCAGTTTTAGCAGGGCAGTAAAAGCCAGGTACTCGGGCAGGCTACCCTCCCAATCAGGAGGTAACTCGGGAGTCTGTACCATTAATCCTCCGTTATAGCCACCCAGTCCAGGTCATGGTTGTCAGCAGACGAATCTGCCCAGAAAGTAGACAGAGCCACGGTCCCGCCCTGTTCTCCAAAGTTAAGTTCCAGGCTGTCATTGGCACTGAGCTCATACCCGACGGTACTGCTCACATCAGATGTACCAAAGTACACCAATCCACTGTTGCCCGTACGCGCACTTACCTTGATGTACCGCACCCTGTCGGTAACATTGCTAAGCTGCACCCTGGTACCAGCTGTAGATACCCTTGTTCTTGTAGATGTAAATTTCATTACGGCTCCATCAGGCTTACAGTGCTGGCACCGCGCTCGTCATAGCCCGTACTCTCTAATCCAGTGGCAGATACCACATCTACGTAGTAATTCCTGCTAGCTGAATCATCATCCCTAAAGGTAAATTCCACGAGTCTCTGACTCTCTATAGCGGATATCAGGTTAGCCCTAAGCTGTTTGGGGGTGTTACCCTTGTAGGACCTGCTAAGGTCAATATTCACTTGATGCCCCCACTTGGAATCCATTTTCTTCCTGTATATCAATGTAGTACTTACCACGTCAGGGGTCTTCAGTTTCACCTGGTTCTCGTCAGTAGCGTTAACCCCAGCCTTCCTGGATAGTGTTATCCTGAGTCGCATAGCCTGAAAGACAACACCAACGTCTAACCCACTAGTCTGGAATGTGTATGTAGTCACCCCGTCACTGGTTATAGTTCCCATCGTAGTATACGAGCTAGAATAGTCGGTGGCATAATCAACTGTGACTGTCCGTGTATAGTCATTGGCGTCATCCAAATAATCAGTGGCAGTATCACGTACATCTATCTTTAACTGTAATGCCAGCTTATCCACCTCTGATTGACCCGCGTTAAACCACGGGGTCTCATGCACCCCTTCAGTTCCATATGAGAAATCTCCTATCTCAGAGGGATTAATGATGTCTGAAGGCATGTCCATGTAGTACACCCTGTTGTTCCATCCCCACCACATGCGGTAGTACCCATAAGCACTATTCACCGCAAGGGCGTCGAAGCCAATACCGTCTTCCGTAGCCTTCCATTTAACCTCCCATCCGAGATCGTTATATCCAAGGATGGAGCTCCTTCCTGTATTTACATCCATAACCATAGCACCGTGGTGGCTCTGCCAGTAGACATTGGAAATCTCATCTCCCGCAGTAGTGATCGGTGCGGCATTGGCATCTACAGCTGCAAGCAACTCGTTATGAGTAGAAGCCATTTTCCTGATAGCACCACGCTTAGCCTGAGGCAGCCCGTCGTCGCGGTCTGGACCCATTATGGTTACGACTGCCTGATTGGAGCCGTTTATGTACTTATAGATACCCAGCCCACTGGGGATATACACCCCTTCACGCCACTTCAGGGTTCCCTTTCCTGCTTCAGGATGGAAGGGTAACCCCAGTTGTGTCTCCACAAACCTTGAGTTAGCTGCATCGTGAGCCCACAACCCCTTCTTTGTAGCGGCATATATGATCGGCTCACCAGTGGCATCCCTTGCTACAAATAACTTAGTTACATAGCCATCAGGCAGCGGCAATACGGCATCAAGGATTTCAGTATTACCATTATCTGACCCGGCTAATGCAGCAGACATATACCACAGCTGCCCCGAGTAAGATATACCCCATAACCGCTCATCCCATACTGTTACAAACTGGGTAGCCTGGTTGTCCGAATACCAAGTTCCTGCCCCACCATTAGAAGTGTATGTATATCCTGACCCAGTAGTATCATAGTGGGCAAATACAAGATATGAAGTTCCTGCCCTATTTGTATAATTAGTTACATCTGTAACCCGGTCAGCTGGCGTAGCCAGTGCAGACCCCCACACATCAGAGGTGTTATTGTACTTATATATCTTGGCATCCTCAGATGTAGAGCCGTTCCATGCCACGTATACCTCGTCACCCAGTTCCCCTATAGCCCCTATCTTTGATAAAGCAAGGCCATGGGATAGCGCAGCTGTCTGTTCAGCTTTGCCGGGCAATACAAGGTGATTCTTATACCTAAGCTGGCATGTGCTGTACCATGCACGGTCAGTTTCACCGGCACCCTCCATACGCTCTACCCCGATACCCCCTCTCCAATCGCTCCAGGCGACCACAGATGAGCGTATTTGGCTATCTTTGGAGGTATCCCCTATAACTACCTTGGCAGGGTATAAAGACGCCAGTACGCTCTGTACAGGGCGCGTTACAGGGTAGTAAACACCATTAAGGTATATCTCATTATTTGTAGATACCTTGTTTGCCATTAGGTTACGGTCCTAATGTTGGTAAGCATGGGGAATCTACGCTTGCTGGACTCCGACATAGCCATCCAGAATGCTGACTGTTGCCTCCTTGCATCAGGATCGTTGCTCGGGCCTCCTGAACTGGAGGCAAATGCCAGTGCGGTAGCGCGTTCTATTACGTAATTGTCATCTACCTCATTGGGTGTACTATCAGCCGATAGCAGTACAGGCTTATCACCACCTACGATCTTGAGTAGATCATAGGGTGCGAGCCCGTCAATGTAGCTATCAAATACTATGTCATTCTCCTGCCTATCTATCTTCCATATATTCCTGGGCACCTTAATCCAGTGTGCAGTGTCATTCTTTACTACGCTTATATCATCCAGCCATACGAAATACTTAGTACTACTATTTAAGTCTGAATCTTGTTCCAATCCGACACTTACAATAGCAGTATCTAGCTCTGGATTAGTCAACTTGGATCGTACAAACGTCCATGTATCTTCAGCAAGGGCAGGTATGCTTACACTTTCAAGATCATCGGTACCTGTGATAGCACCGTTATCTAGATGAAGTTTTAAATTACCTAAAGATGTTGCAGTAGAACATTTTACCCAGAACTCTATATAGTCATACTTACTGATATCTTTAGAGGTTATAGTGTCGTATAGGAGTGTGCCACTACCTAAATCTCCGTCCTTATTCAATGTGAATTTTACAGAGCTAGTCCCTTGTTTTTTATCCTCAGAATCATTTTCTACCCCAAAGTAAGTTACTTCGTTTGTATCAAATGTTGTGTTACAAGCATGTAACCGGGTGAAGTCTACCTTGTCGCGGTAGTATACATCCTGAATCATTGATATCCCTGAAGGCACATCAAATCTCAGGTCGTGTCCGTCAGTGTGAAGGCTAACGTCTTCTACAGGGTCATATACATGCCCTGTAGTATCCATGATAGCCTGGTTTATAAAGTCGTGAATCCTCGTAGGGGGGAAGTCAGAGTCCCATAGTTCATAGGTAAGCCCTGATGCAGAAGCAGACTGTGTGGGCTGAAATGTTAACCTGATAGCAGAAGCATCATAATCGGTAACCCTTGCAATCTTGCCGTCAAGGTCTCCCGATGTAAATACTAGCCATTTCCCTATGTGATCGTCATCACCACCTACAACAGTGGTGAGACTGGTATCGTCTACATATGTGGTAGCACCCCCGGTGGCAGTACTTACGTATAAAGCCCCGAGGTTATATCCTATAGATTGACGTATCTCCTTGCGGGTACGTCCTTGAATGACAGGCATGTCCTACACCTCATGTTAGTACTTTCGTACCATCTTTTTGCCGGTACGTTTGGCGTAGGCTTTGGCTTTCTTTTTGCCCTTAGGAGTATATGCGAAGTTTTTCTTACCCACTTTCGGCATTGTCTGCCTCCTTATCGGGTTCATCCAGCTGAGCACTGAGCTCGTTAACCGTCCTGCTTAACGCAGCTACCTGCATCTGGAGATTAGTAACCTCGTTAACCCTGGCCTTCAGTACCTCGGCTAAATCTTGTTCCGTCACGTTGATATCTGCCATTCTTGTGTCCTTCTAGCGTATGCCATTGTAGTATATTACTCCTGTACTACTATCGCTACGCTTCCTCGCGTGTTTTTTAAAATCTCTAACTATGTTGCCTAGCTCTTTACGCTCTTCTAGCGTGGGTGCCTTGGCCTTACCCTTGACCCTGACCTCTTCAAGCCAGGTTTCAAGTGACTGTGCTGCCATGTCCTCTATGTGGGACTGCGGTATGTCAGGGTCAGCTGGGATCTTAACCACCGTAGAACGCCCGGTTTCCTTATCGTGGAACCTGAACGTATGTACAACTATGGACGCCCCACTGTCACCGTTGAAACCGGCAGAATCTTCACCGACATACACGGATCCTTGAGGCGTCCAGAGTTCAGTCGTCATTTAAGCCCTGATATTTAACATACACCATTGGTTATCTGAATCAACCGCTGGTATACCCATTGCAATACCGATATTAGTTAAGTCTGATTCATCTGAATAGTCAGTTCGTTCTGCCTCTCCAGATTCTCCGCTTGCCTGAGATACTGCCAATCCATCACCAACGATACCTACCTGTGCTCCGAGTCTTACAGAAGCTGGTCCTGATGTTTGTATCCAGCAGAAGTAATCTGCCGTTACAGGAGCAGTAGTTACACCAATAACTCCAGTAGTCATTGTACCGTCACCGTCTATGATTTTTATATCCTTATAAGGATTGTACATAAGACCGCATAATGACGAAGTTGTCAAAGCCGTTACTATTCCATCTTCATCATCAATAGTAATGATTACTGTATTGTCATCAGAAGCATCGTGAGCAGGATGAGATTTAACCATATATGTTTCACCCTGACCAGGTCCGTCATTGAAGTATAGATATCCGTCTTTATACTGATTTGCAGTTAGATCCGTAGTTGGAACTTCTATACTAATTGTAGTATCACCCACAGAATGAGCAGCAGTAGCTGCAACATCCATATCGTGTGCTGCCACAGCAGCTATACCATCCACCAAGTAACCACCGTGGTCAATAGCAGTGCCACTATTCTCTGCATAGTAGAATATCCTACCATCAGATGTAACACCCCTAGTGCCAAGTTTATGCTTCTGGCTAGAAGTCTCTACCTTTTCCATACCCTGTTTCAATTGTACTGTCGTCGGGAAAGCCATAACAAACCTCCTTTAAGGTTCTATAACAGGTTCTAAGCCCTGCGATAGGCCGATATATATTGCACCTGCCACGACCTCGGCCTATCGTTACAGCCGTGGCAGATGACTAATGATTTCGCTTCTTGTGCATACGAAGATTGTTCACCTTGCCTGAGTGACTTGCACTGTTAGCAACGTAGTTACAGTCTTCGCTATCACAACTATATTTATTTGATGCCGTGTCATGTTCTATAACTACATTAACCCATTCTCGGCACCATTTACACTCACAACTTTCACTGGGAGGCCACTGAAACAAACCGATACGTGACTTTCTAAGCACATAGTCAGGGCTGCCTGGGACATTAGTTACCGTAGTACCTATCTCATCAGAAATCTCGCCTGCTGTATTATAAGACGGTTTGTGACGATACAAAGTTGTCTTAGGCTGCCACTCATCTATGTACTTCAGCGAGTAACCAAGACTGGCTAGCTCTACTTTCATTTTGTTACGCTCAGTTATTCCAGTTGCCATACTTTACCTCTAGTTGTTAGTAGCTAGGTCAGAAACTTTGTAAGTAAGACCAGCACCACGAGTATCGTCAAGTTCAAAGACACCGTAGTCAGCTGTCATTACAACTTCAGTAGCTCTAAGAGAAGCATCTCTCTGTCGCTCAGTCCTGGTATCAACACTGTTAAGAGCAGCCATTGCCCCCTTATCAGCTATAACACCAACACCGTCACCAGAAGAGTCCTCAGATATATTCCCGTCCTCGAAAATACTCACACCGTTCAAAGGACGTAAACCACTGTAGAAGTTCTTCAATAGGTCTGCCGACCATCCACTTGAGATTTCCGAAGACGTTGCTGATGCCGTCTTAGCTGCAGATGACGCTAAGGCAGACACTGCGTTAGGATGATGAAGAATGTAAAGCTGACTACCAAACTTGTTAGCTTTTGCATAAGCAATACAAGCTGCTACGTTATCTGCTGTAAGTTCTTTGGTTGATGCACCTAGCTTAGTACCATCATTCAAAGAACCGTACAAGGCAAGAACGTCTCCGTCCTTCTTCCGTGCCATGCCGTCACCAAGCTGCCTACCTATCATCGTAAAGACGTTAGGTGCGCTCTGGCGAACTAGCTTGTCAGTAAGAATAACCTTCGCGCCAACCTCACTGGCCGTGAGATCAACAGTGGTCATTCCGATTTCTTCCTCGTCAATTATGTCCTGGCCATCAACTAAGTCGGACATAGTCATCTGTCCAACTTTAGGGACAGTTACCTGCTTGGAACCCTTTGGCAGAGAGAACTGCTCAATTAGTGCCAATGCAGGTGCGTTGTGCTCCTCGGTGTATCTCGCGGAGCTAATAATTATTCTTTGTGCGCTTTCAAGGTTTCCGGTTGTTGCTGTCTGTGGCAATTTCTTACCCCTTTCTTAGACTACAACCCCATCAATTTCCGTGCAGCTGCCGTAGCAGCTTCTGATCTGTCCCCAGAGATGTACTTATCCAACAGGTCATTTTCAGACCCTGACGCTGACGCCGTAGGCTGATTATTATCGAAGGACTGCGTCGGAACCTGCTGCTGTTTAAGCTGTGCAAGCTCTGTTGCCATACTCCGCATCTCAGCCATTCTCTTGGCTTCAGTCTCCATCTCTTGAGGAGTGTTGAACTTTTCAAGGGTTGTTAAATCGTCTATTTCTAACTTATGTTGTTTTGCAAAGTGCAAAGCAGCATTCCGCTGTCCCTCTCGGAACAGCCTGTAGTTCTCAGATTCCTGTTTCATCTGCTGTGTCTGCTGCTCTTGCTCTGCTTTAGCCTGTGCTAACTGTTGCGCCTGTTCAGGCAGGTAACCCTGACGCTGCAGATCCTGCTGGTACTGAGTTGCCACCTGTTGAGCCTGAGCTCGTTGTTCCAGTTGGCTGTAGTACTGAAGCTGTTCCTGCTGCTTTTTAACCTGGTCACGCAACTCTTCAAACGACTGCTGATTCACCTGTTCAGGCGGTACTGCCTGCGGCTCTTCAGGAGTAAGTGGTGTTTGGGGTCCAGGGGTTGCCTGTACTTGTGACGCCGCTTGCGATTCATCAGTCTCTGCTGTAGGAGCAGTTACCTCTGCCGCGGGAGCCGCGTCCACAACACCAGTATCTACAGAATCCTGCCCGTCAGGAGTTAAATCAGTAATATTTTGTTCCTCCTGGGTAGAAGCCTCTGTTGCATCTGGAGTCTCGGCTCGATCAGTTACCATAGTTCACCTCCGATTATTTGAGTATACACTATTCGTAAAATTCTGGTAATTGTCCTGATCCTGGAACACTCTCTTTACCCTCTTCGTGTTCCCTTCTAAGTTTTCTTGAGAGACGATACCTAGTTTGGGTAAACACATCAAGATGCCTTAATAAATCTTCCGGGATTTCAACTGGATGTGCGTTCATCCGTAACGTAAGCATAGCCGCCCGTGCAGCCCCTGACGCTGCAATTATATTTGGGTCTTGTTCTGATTTTGGCTTAAGTAGTTCAGTATCGCCTTCCTCTATAAGAGCCTGCATCTTAATCTCCCAGTTGTTTAACACTTCTCCATACTCGCTTCCAATAAGGTGGTCTCCGGGTGATGCTTCTCTAGCCCTGTCTACTTCATCGTAATAATCTTGAATATATTTCTGCGCAGGAGTCATGGTTCTACGCTTTAATTCTGCACGAGTTGCCTCTTCCTCGTCTGATGCTCCCAACGATTTATAATACGTTGCTCTTTCAATTCTATGCTTGTCTGATATCGCATCGTATGCTTCTCGTGCGT
>Ga0080013_1005784_pt1 | contig 11311 bp, 24 predicted proteins | sample ETNvirenome_6_85_FD_69236 | JGI IMG/M metagenome (GOLD analysis project Ga0080013, IMG submission 69236) | Marine viral communities from the Pacific Ocean - ETNP_6_85 (SPADES assembly) (version 2) | ecosystem: Environmental > Aquatic > Marine > Oceanic | place: Pacific Ocean | collected 2013-06-19
GGCTTATGTTGTTAAGGAGTTGTCAAGAGGTTCTAAATCTGTGAGTGGGATCGTTCTTTTGTCACCGTTAATCATCACAACTGCATGTGGTTCTGGCTCGATCTTATCCCACTTTATCTTGACGCCAAATACATCTGTACGCCAACACTTCTTTTCAACCAACTCAACAATAAGCCCAGCACGAAACGATGGCCCGTGCGCCGCTGAAAGTTTAACTAAATCACCTATCTTCATTTTTTAATCTCACGCTTTGTTCCATCATTGGTTCACTCTCGTCATGCCACATAACCATCACATCGTATCCAACACCAAAGGTGCCAACTTCAACGACAATACCCCTTGAACCACGAAAAGATACCAAGTCACCGACTTTCATACGCGCACCTTTCCACGGCATGCCTTCTTGTTCGCTGCCTTCTTGCGATCCTTCATCGCTCCAGCGCGACGAAAGTGCGCGGAGACTGCGATCCAGTTCCGGCGCTTCGGGGTGTTGGCCTTTTTCTTCTTCATACATATAATATAGCACCGAAAGCACCGATGGTCAAGGGTTATGCTGTGAAGAACTTGTCAAGTACATCACATCATCGTTTCTTTCGTTGACCATGTACCTGCCTCCGTCACACCAAACAATCCAGATCATATCTCGCCAGCCGCCGCCTTGTCGGTCGTCATTGATGAAGCCACCAATCACGATGCTCGGATTAGACCAGTCATCGTCACCGAACGACTTTGGCTTGAACGATATGAGATCACCTACTTTCACTTATAACCTCCAATGTCCACATACTGCTCCAATCAATCGGACATTCCTCCCATTCATCAACCCAATGCACTTTAACTTGTTTGCCCATCGCCTTGACATCAAGAACGATTCCGTGACCAAGCCAGCCATCAGGATCATTCTTCACTTTTACCAGATCGCCCACTTTCATTTATAATCTCCATGTCGAAACATTCGATACACGAATCTGATTCTTTAATGGCTTTTCTGGATAGTTCAATGATCTGTCTCCTGTGGTGTGCAATCATCCTGCGGTGTGATTCAATGCATGCATGTATCAGCTTCTTCTCGTCTCTGTTCACTGTCTTCGTCCTCGCAAATAATCACAGCATCCTGATCTTCGTGCAGCTTCACCACATAGAACCTTTTGCCTTCGCTAATCTCGCACGGAAAAGCTGACACTGGCATGACTGCGGTTGCTGGTCCTCCGTTAGATGCTGGATTAGTATTTAGTTCAACTGTGGCAAAAACGCCATCGTGAGAGTCGATGACTCCCATCAAAACAAATGTTGCTAATGTTTTCATTCAAAAATCTCCAAGTAAGTTATCCATTCTTCTGTAACCTTTCCGTTCTGCCACCTGACTTCAAACCGTCTTGTGGTTGTGCCCTTTTCTTCTATTTCTCGCAAAATAATACCGGGATTGCGGGCCTCTGTCTTTATGTACTTTTCCCACTTAAAGGTTGATGATGGGCTCGGTATATATTTTACCAGAGCGCCGACCTTAATCATCCAGCACCTTTTGTATCTTTATCTTTAAGTCATTGGCCGTGAGAATAGATGCGTCGGATATATTATCTAAAACATCTTGAATCTTTTTTAGCTTTTGCTCGATTCTGATGAGCGGGTTGACCACTGCTATACCTGTACGTTTGTAATCGGGGGGAGGTCTACCGTGATATGACATTGTGTTTCCTTTTGGTTGGTTGTGAATGGCACATCTGGTAGGATTCGAACCTACGGCTCTCGGCTTAGAAGGCCGATACTCTATCCACTGAGTTACAGATGCATGTATATATTATAATCCCAAATGGGATGAAGTCAAGCTACTTTCTGTAAAAGAAATGTCTTGTGGAAAATAGACAAGCTGATTCCCCGGCAAGATTGCGACGGGGCTTTGACCGGACTTTGCATACTTTTCAACAAACTCTGCCCATGCATAGTCTTTACTGTGGCGGTGTGAAACAAATGTGAATACTCCCATCATGTCATTTTCGTCTTTATAGATCATTGTATAAGTCATTTTCTCTCCTATTAAAATGGTGGGCTCTCTCGGGCTTGAACCGAGGACCATCCCGTTATGAGCGGGGTGCTCTGACCAACTGAGCTAAGAGCCCGTGTGGGGCACAAGGCCCCGAGTTTTAACAAACGATAAAGCGTTTGATATTTTTGGGTGGCAAAGCACTCTGCTTCTTTTTAACAGGAGTGAGTGCGTTGTGAAGGTTCGACTTACGAAACTCAGAAACGATAGCGAGAGCAATCGAATAACCTTGCTTGTGCTGTCGAGCACCTCCCTTTTTCTTATAATCGCTCGCGACTTCATTCGGAGGATTCGTACTCAAAACTGTACTCACCCATGATTCAAAATCTTTCTGAACATCGGAACCGTTGCTCAGGCACTTATAGTTTCGATAGATAGCTGAGAACCCTTGAAGCAACTCGCCGTGGATCTTGTCGGACCACTTAGGATACCGGGTAGCATCCCACGACGATTCGATGACCTCAACTGCTTTTTTAACTGATGCTTCGTCAGAAATCTTGAGTGCTCTCTTGAAGCTGCTGATCTTGACGTGGCGAGAACTATCTGCTCCCACGGTGCCACCTTCCTCTGGTGAACCATTGACCGCGACACCACAGTTTATAAGCTGAGACTTTAACGTGATTGCTTTTTTGTCGCCAGCGAGAACCATGTGAACGAACGACTCATCGCTGTTGACATTCTTTCTGCCTGTGCTATTGATCTCGACAAACAGGTTGTGGAACTCCTCGACTGTTGCAACATCGATCAACCATGCTGGCATCTCTGTTGCCTCTGGATGAAACTGCTTATACATATGTCGTCGATGATCACCATCTAACAAGTATTGTTCTTGATTGGGCAACTGTGCCACGATTGGTAGTGACCACTTGTTCCAATCAAATCCGTTTTTAGTGTAACGCGAAATGCGATCCGCATTAGTTTGACGGTTCACTTTGGATGGTACGTCAACGGATACATTTACCATCTGTCCAAGTGCTCCCTTTACAAAAGAGTTTTTTCTTTTCTTAAAAACTCCGCTCAATATATTCGACATGAAAACCTCCTATTGTTTTATGTTTCTTTGTCTACAGCGTTCGTTGCGCGTCGGTCTTATACAGGGTGCTGTTATGTGCCCTATGTTAATGGTAGCTGATGCGGGGGTCGAACCCGCAAGCCCAAAGGGCGCGAGATTTTAAGTCTCGTGTGTATACCAGTTCCACCAATCAGCTATGTATATAATGTAACACTATCGAACCTTAAAGTCAAGAGTTATTGTTGTATATAATGTCATGAAAATGTAAGCGTTACATTCGGATAAGTTCAGATTCCATGAAGTATCTTTTCTCGCCATCCAAACACAATACCTCATATATAAACTCATCGAGATATTCGTGGTGGGTGGCGTCTGCATACACAACAACACCATAATAAACCAAATACTCTTGGTTCATTTCTTCTTCGTACCAGTCATAGAGAAACGGGAAACGCTCATAAGAGCACTTCACAAAGTCTCCGACCTTGAAAAATGGCGTATACAGATCCACATACTAAATAGTGGAGGCTGCTACCTCCTATTGATCTTAATGTAACGCTCCTCAACAAAAATGGGGTTAGTTGCGCCGATAGGCAGAATCTTGTATGTTTTCGCACCCTTGGCTGCTGATCGAACAATATCAGTCACTTCCATAATGAAGCCACCGCGAGACTTAAACTTGTCAACAACACCATTAACAATGGGCCAAGAAAGTCTTGTTGTGTCCTCGCGACCAAAGTAAGCGTGCGATGACTGAAAGTTTGCGCGTGGTGATACAAGAGAACCTGTGGCGTATTTGGGCTCGGCTTTATGGATCTCCAAGACCTTTTGAGCATACTTGTTCGTGCTCATCTTTGTGTAGCCGCGCAAGTCAGGGACGGCTCCAGTGAGAATGTCGCGGGCCAAGTCCTTGAAGTATCCGGTTTGGTTATAATACGCAGCCAGCCATCTTGCTTCGACTTCGTGCTCATCGCGATAAACACTCTCCCACCGATCGTGCACTGCTTGAGCTTCTTCACCGTTGCGTAGAAGAACCTTAGTAGCGGTGTTGAGTTGTTTCTCCGAAAGAGTGCGACCTTTGGCGATCTGCTCAAGGATAGACTCAAGGAATCCACGATCCCAACCACCACACACTGAACGAGATAGAACTTCTTTGATTTCGTCTTGCATGACTGCCTCCAGTACATATAATATATACCCTTAGACCCACAAAGTCAAGCCATAAATGTCATGCAAATGTCAGTAGTCATCATCTGGATCAACTGCCAAAATAATCGCGTCGATATAGCCGGGAGGCACTTTAACTACCTGACAGCGCCAGCCACCCCATTTTGGAATAACCTCGAACAACGGAAAGTCAGGACACTGTTCTAATATAGAGATAGATGGAGTTGGCACCTCAACAAACACCTCAAGGACAGAACCACCATCGTCGGACCCTGTTTTCACCTCGTAGCGCCCAGCAAAATAGTTGGAGATTTCAAGAGTCAATGAGTTTATTGCCTCTTGCTTAGAAAGTTTGTCACCATTGAAGAAGATATTAACCATTCGTGGCCTCACTTAAAACTTCAATTGAGTCGTGATGAACATTGACAACATGCCACCTTCCGTCTGAACAGGAGGCGACTGCGATGTAACGAGGATCTTGCTTGGAAACTTCCATGATTATTCCACACTTATAAATAGGCTCAAGTCCAACAAGTATATCACCATTTGCTTCATAAGATCGATGAGATTCGATCCATTTGATCAATGTTCCTTTTGTGTAGTTCATATAGTATATACGCTGCCCAGCGCGTAATCTATATGCTTCATGTAGGCTCTTTCTTTTTCTCTTGAATTGGGGTAGAATAATCGCCGTATTTTGGCCGGCTGTTCAAAAACTTTAGTAGATCATCATAACCACCGATTAGGGTTTCTTCATCTCCAGAAAGTTTAACTACGATCGGAAAGGTAGGCCAGTTAAATTTTTCCTTCAGAAGTTGTCTGTAACTTTTCGAGAAGTCCGTTTCCACAAACGCATATTCTATGTCGCGCTGCATCAAATCGGCCTGCGCTCTTAGGCACGCGGGACAATCTGTGATTCCGTATATCACGTATATATCTTTGCTCATCTTATTCCTTTAGTTTGGTTTTAAGTATACTTACCATTTTATTATCGGAATAGTAGTTCACTTTGATGTCAAACTCGCCAGCAAATATGTTACGCAGTGTTTTTAGATCCGGCTTAACAGTATCGCCATTATGATTCATATAAACTCCGCGTGATCCACTATTGGCTAACTTTAAAGCATCCCTGTGGGCTGTTTTAAGCGACGAATATACACCGTGCAACACATCTCCACCAACAAAAATACAGTATATGTATATCTTAGTCATTATGCCTCGTCGATACTTGAAACACTATACAATGAAATTTGAAACATCTGATCGTAGTATTCAGATTGTTTTCTAAGGGCATCGACATATTCATTATCTTTGTTCTCAATGGCATCTTGTATTTGTTTCTCATATTCATTATAAATGTCTATGGCTTCAGAAAGTAATTTGTGTTGATATAAATTTTCTGATAATGTTGTAAGAGCAACACTTGAGCTTAAAAATGGGCCGCAAGTTATCTGGCTGCTGCTCATGTGCGACCACCCTTGCATTTTTTACATTTTGAATCTTTGTGTTGCTTGTATTCTTTTTTGGATAATTCTACTTTCTGAAAATTAGCTATTATATCTTCAAACAATCTTCCGTCCTTGAACACTCTTATAATATTTTTTTCTCTGTTAAATGCACCAGCGAGTACGATAGCTGATGAAGGCTTGTGTAATATGTATTCGCCGGGAAACACGCTTGATTCTTCGCCAATATCAGTAAATTTCATCATCAACCTCGTCTAAGCCCATCATAAAATCATGAGCATCAATTTTGATATTATTAAGTGTGTCTAATATATCATTTCTTCTCAAGATTTTAAAGGCTATATTCTCTACTGAAAATTCTTGAAGCGGACTGTCGAGGCCGGCCCTTCGCATGTTCCGTATTTTCTTTTTCAATTTTTCAACGGAACGAAGTGCTTTTTTATATTCGCCTGTGATAACTAAATTATTAGCACGATTTACGCGGCTTTCAATATCGTCTGCCTTGCGGCGGGCTGCGTTAAAATCTATGGTCGCCTGATATTTTTTAGGCTCGATAACCCACTCGTCGTTCAACACAGAATAAATCCCAGATGACTTGTGTGACTCTCCTTCGTTCTCAACATAAATCTCAACATCATAGCCCTTCAAAGATATATCATGCTTATCATTCCAGCGGGCACGGGTGGCATCAAAGAAACCCTTGACCAATTTATAGTTGTCATCCACCTCAGAAAAATCAATAATGATATGTAGGTCAACATCAGAGTAAGATGACCAGTTATAGTTTGCCAATGAGCCAGTTAAAGTTATATCTTTGATTTCTACCTCAAAGGGCAAAGTCTCAATAAAATTCTGGACAATCTTTAACATAGGTTCGCGGATTTCTTCTCGCATCCTCATGTTGTTCCAGATTCTACTTTCAAGATCGTTGTGAACATCGAAGCTATCTGCTTCAACTTCTTCTTCCAGCGCCGGGCCCGGATTGCCAATTGCTCCACCACCGGGAGCGCCGGGGGGAGCAGATATATCTTTCTTATCTTCCTTACCTTGAAGCGGATCACTTATGCGCTTATACCCTGTGGGATTTCCACCGGTGTTTCCACCCATGTCCGTTAAAGTTTTAATTGATCTCTTGATACCTGCGGCAGATGATCGTGTTTCTTTTAAATATCTAAACCACTTGTCCATATTATAAATAGTCCTTTATATCTTATTATACCGGCAACAAAACATCAACCACAATGCCCTCGACCTTGCGATCGCCGGACACATTTATACCCTCGGCTACTCTCGTCCATGTAAGGCCGTTGTCTGTACTCTTGCATATGTCACCGCCATTAGGTCCAGACGATCCGCCATCACTACCTGCCCAAAAATTACCTTCTCCATCGGCACAGATACAATTTAAGTTACCTTCATCGGGTAATGTCTGTCGCGTACCTTGAACTGTTATTGTCTTGCCGCTTACATCTGCAGCGAGCGTGCGTGCTGTGTCTCGCACAACAACTCGACCATCGCCAGCAGCCATTCGTCTTGCATTGTTGCCAGATAATCCATCACCATTTGAATCTTGCAGTTGTGTTTTCTCACTAAAATCAGTAGTATCGCTGGATGCGGCAGTGCGCAGGTGCGGATTGCCACCGGATTTTACCAGTGCAACCAAGGTGTTGTTGGTGTATGCGAGATCTTGTATAAACTCACCCGTAAACGTCGCATGCAACGCAAACGATTGAGCGTTGTCGCTCGAATAATACAGCTTCCCGCCTATGCCGAACCACCAGCTGCCTTCTCCATCGCTAGTGAGTGCATAAATTCCATTTGTATAAACATTACCTATATCAGCCAATCCACTGATATCTACGGCCGACCAGCTTGTTCCGTTCGTTGACCGGTAAATATATTTGTTCGAGTTGGTTAAAAGTCCTGCAGTGACCCAAACATCGTTTCCCCATAGAACAGTTTTCTGTTTGAGGTTGCCCGTGGGCTGATTTGAACCCCCCAGATTGATTTCTCCCCAACGTACTCCGTCTGTTATATCACCATCATCGTCGTAAATAATCTCTGGGTTATTCTTTTGGGCCACTGCGACATAAAAAGGATCACCACTGCCATCATTGCCGAAAGCAATATCGACAATATCCCATGTATCACCCCCCGCACCAGCCTTGTACATGTTGCTTTCCCATTCTGCGGGATCGCCATCATCAGCAAGTTCGACCCACGAAACGTAGGCGTCGTCGAAAGCTGCGACCACCCGAGAGGCGCCGGGATCATCGCCCCCGACTGCCGGTGTCGCTTGTCCTCCGGCCTTTGCGATCTGCGCTACTGCTTTACCACTGACTTTTGCGATGGCTGCAATGGCGATGCCGCTTATCTTGCTAACACCCATTTAGCTTAACTCCAGATAAATTGACTCCGGGTTAAAGTATATGACATTGGCTGTGTTCGTGCAATAGCCCACGCACCTCACTATGTCGGCTGTGCCGGAAGGCTTCGTTGTGTCCATCGCTCCAGCCGTCGTGGACAGGTAAACTGGCAAGCCTGAAACAAAGTTTGAAAGATAAGTAGCTGCGTCAAAGAAACCGCGCAGCAACACACCATCAGAAGCCGATGAGCCAAGAGCGATCCCCAGCAAACCATCGCTGGTTGTGTCTGCATCTGCATCGGTCTCGGTCCATGCGCCGCTGGAATTGAGAAAGTATAACTTACCTGCTGTGAGTGTGCCTGAACCGAAGGTGACAATATCACCACCACCCTTGTCATTTGCAAGACCAGTTGGATCTAACCCTAACTCATCATATGTGGTTATCCCTGATCTATACTTATCTCTCATGCTGACTCCTATAATGTTTCAACTAGAAAGGTTTAATCTTGTTGTAGTCTATTACGAGAACCTCTTCATCCGATGTGTGTCGCAATGTCCATGTGCCGCCATTGTCTGTTGATGTGTGTATTTTATTGTCTTTGCCCCCACATACTACTGTTGTTCCATCTGACGCTAATGCCATAATTTGACCAGAACTCGGGCTCGCAACACCGGTGGTGGTCCATGATGCGCAGTTGTCTGTTGACAGGTATGGTTGATCGCCTTTGTTGGCAGTCATCCAAGTATCCCCCGTGATGTGACAAATTGCCCAAAGAGCTTCCGAAATGCCCGTTACAGAACTCCAAGTATCTGTTGTATCGCTCTCCGCAATTGAGGTTGCGCGATAAGACGTGGTGGTATTGCTGGCTGCGAACCATACTCCATTATTGTATTCAAGGCCATTAATTTGATTAAAGCCCGTACCAGATACATACCAATTTAAGCCATCATCGTACGACTTAAGAATCTTGGTGCCAGTCCCTGCAGCCAACCAAACGCCGTTGCCGTCAGTTGCCAAGCAAAGTATTTTGGTGGTACCCGTGGGGAGACCGGTAATTTCCGTCCAACTATCCGCACCATCGGTTGATCGCTGAACATTGTCTTCCTTACCGCCCGCAATCCAAGTGCCGTCGGAGCCGTATTCAACTGTCCGGACAGAGCCGCCTGGTATTCCGGGAATATTAACTGAAGTCCAAGAACCATCGCCCGCTGTCGGGTCGTTCGAGTATCTAATTTCAGGACTTGTATTGGTGGAGATAACCCATCGGTCATCACCATCGTCATCTTCCCCAAAAGATATGTCCCAATAGTCATCGTCCTCACCGCTCGGGCTCTGGTATTCGCTCCAGCTTTCAGCATCTGAGGAATACAGTACGCGCCCATCTCTTCCCACACCCACCCACAATGCGGTGTGTTCGTCCTCCAGTACATTAGCCCCTCTGACCATAAATTTATAAGTCATATGGGCCATATCTTTTAAAGTCATATCTTATCCTCCGTCGTATATAGTCTGTTCACCGTCTTCAAAGGTGATAATTGTTTTGTTTGTTGGGTGTGGTTTGATGTGTATCTTCAAAAAGTCATCGAAAGCATCAAAGAATGCGATCGATCCGCGTGGGGCGGGGGTAAGCCAGTGAATTACTGTGTGGCCTGTGGCGAAGGAGATCCCTTCAATCACAACACCCTCGCCGGATACACCGGTTTCATCGTGTTGCCTGCACACAGTAAAAGTTCTAATGCCTTGCGGTGCGCGGTTCGTTGGTTTCTTGGGTTTTAAGTCTTCTAGGTCAGTCGAAACTAATTCCGCCATACCTGAGAATTCATCGGTTTCAGTCATCGGTTTTGGCCTCTGGATCAGTTTCATCTTTCCTCTCACAAAGAGTATGACACATAACGCCAACATTTTTAAGCTCTGTCTTTAATAAATTTACTTGTTCTTCCAATTTGCCAAGCTTTTCTAATAGCAAATCAAAAGATACTTTGTTTATTTTAGTTTTCATCTATTCAGCCTCCGTAATAGTTTTAGTCCAGTCAATTTTGAAAGCTGGTATCACCAATACAATATTATTTAGTACCTGCACACCAAAATCGGTGCTTCCTACATCAATAGCGACTACATATCCGATGTACTTTCCTTTTGAATCAAAGACTCCTGCACCAGATGAGCCCTCCCATGCATAAGAATCGAGATAGATAAACTGTGTGCCGTTCGCACCAGCGATTTTACCGCCTATTGATAGGGGCCCAATACTATTTGGGTATCCAGTATACACCACCTCGTTGAGCAGAGTAAAGCCAGTGCGCCATTGTTTATTCCGCGGAATGTCTTGGGGCACTTTAACGGCTGTGCGCTCTGCAATCTCATCGACCTGTATTACTGCATAGTCTTGCATGGCGTTGATCTCTATTATCTTTATACAGTCATATAGTTCTTCATCGTATACTATTTTTGTATATTCGCAAGGGCCGGCCATGCCATGTGCAACAGTTACCACAAAATAGCTGCCGTATGATTTAATATAAGTGCCGGAAAAAGTTGACACCATTCCACTATCTGCATCAATAGAAATTAAGCGAACGGCGCTATTCCTTGATTTCTCAATAGCTTTCTGATAAGATGTTGAATGAAAGTCAGAGGGTCGATCAATGACCAGATCCAAGGTGTTCGGAGTAATGGTGTTATCGACGATTGAACTGTAAACCGTGAACACGAAAAGGGAGGCAAAGAACAATCCATAAGCGATATGACGGCGACTCTCTCTAATGAGGTTTAAAAATCTAATCATTCATACCTGCCTCTGATAGCTAAAGAACACAGGAACTTCTTTTTGTCCTGCTCTCTTTGCAAACCAGACAATATCTTCTCCACCTGTAATCTTTGCTCTCTTGTTCTGACCTAACGCGACATAAACTGGTGCAGTTGGACCGTTCTTTATGAACTGTTGGTACATGCCATCGAAGCCGTCCATTGGCGCCCTGAATTCTCTTCCCAAATAATCCAACAGCTCTTCCACAGGATACATAACATGATAGCCCATGAGATTGTTGGGGGCGATTTCATCATACATTTTAACGCCACCTTCAGCCCAATCCATCATAATATCTTCGATTGACATTCTCGGAGTACGCATCTTGGTACCCATTGAGCCTCGACCACCTACCGCGCCTAGGCTACCCACACCGCCACCAAAGTTGGATATACCACCATACTCCATCAGGTCTTCACGCACGGTTCGAATAGTACCTCGTACATTTGTCCG
>Ga0080013_1005785_pt1 | contig 11308 bp, 20 predicted proteins | sample ETNvirenome_6_85_FD_69236 | JGI IMG/M metagenome (GOLD analysis project Ga0080013, IMG submission 69236) | Marine viral communities from the Pacific Ocean - ETNP_6_85 (SPADES assembly) (version 2) | ecosystem: Environmental > Aquatic > Marine > Oceanic | place: Pacific Ocean | collected 2013-06-19
AACAGCTAGAATGAGGGGTATCGGTGGTGGACATCACCAAGCAGAGGCTATGGTAACATCTGGAGGTCTATATGACCGTATCTGGATTGATGCTCCAACAAGTGCTGTAAACGGTAAGATTGGTAAATTACATCTATCTAACATTTACACAAAAGGTGGACCTTGTATCCTAAGACAGATGGATATTGGAACATTGACTATTAAATTAAATGAGACAGGAGCTGGAGATGGTTATGCAACTAAAGACTTTGAAATAAAAGCTGGAGTTACAGGAGCTAACTGGAACGTTACCGATAACGTAGAAGTATCAATATCAGAACCAGCAACAACCGCACCTTAGTCATGGCAAGAAGAACTTGGCTAAGATGCTTATGTGGAACTAAAATACATAAAAAATCAGGGAACACGCAATGTTATCCCTGTGAAGCAAGGGCACGAAAGAATGAACGCAAGGCAGTACGCACTTAGTATATTTAAAGCTATAGCAAGAGGAGATGAAACTTTTAGTGGTTATAACAAACCCAAACGTACACCAAAGCACCCTACTAAGTCTCATGTAGTTGTTGCAAAAGAAGGGGATAAGATTAAAACTATCCGTTTTGGGCAGCAAGGCGTGAAAGGTGCTGGTAAAAAACCCAAATCTGATTCTGAGAAAGCTAGGCGTTCTTCGTTTAAGGCTCGGCACAAGAAGAACATTGACAAAGGAAAGATGAGTGCAGCTTACTGGGCTGATAAGGTGAAGTGGTAATGCCGAGAGATTACAAGAAAGAGTACAAAGAGTATCATAGCAAACCGAAGCAAAAGAAACGAAGGGCTGAAAGGAATAAGTCTAGAAAGGAGATGGAGAAGAAAGGTAAAGTAAAGAAAGGAGACGGTAAAGATGTAGATCATAAGAACAAGAACACAAAGCAAAACGGTAGTAATCTAAGAGTACGATCTAAATCAGCAAACAGGGCAGACAACCGTGGAAAAGGCGGTAGGCCGAAGAAGAAGTAAACACAAGGGATTACCATGGCTTCTAACTTAAACAAATTCGCAACAAGAGCAGGTACCAAAATAATGTCAGACGTAGCACATGACCAACACACTAGTGAGAGGGTGGGGTATCTTACTAGAGCAGTAGAGGACTTAACTTTTAAGTTAGAACATCATATGGTAAAAGAAGAGGAAGACCGGGTAAGAGACAGGCAAGACTTTGCCGAGTACAGGTCGGGTATAGACAGTAAAGTAAAAGGATTAGAGAAGAAGGTAGAAGAAGTAAAGAGTGATGTAGGGGAGTTGAAGAAGTATATACTAGGTGTCACTATAGCGATAGGAGTAGCAGGAGCCGCCTTTGATAAGATCGACTCCAGTACGGTACTATCAATCTTTAATATCGTTTCTAAGCTGTTCGGATAGCCTACACATCTCCTCATACTCTTCACGGGCCATTGTGATAACCACGTGGCCCTGACTAAACTCAGTTATCATAGAAATAAGGGATACATACGACTCTGTACTCCTGAAGTAGAGATACATTGTATAGATCCCTAAGAGTGTAGCTGATATTATCACCTTCCCTAGTTGCCATAGATTTAGTATTTTCAATATCATAACCAATTCTCTAGTAGATAGTTCATAGATACTTCACAGATATCAGCACCACCCTCCTTAGCTTCGTTCAAGACTATAATCCCGTTCCAGTTATTACCGCCTTGCGGTCCTTCGTAACCCTCGTCATGTTGATAGAACGATCCAGCTACTATACCTAGACGGTTTGTACCATCCCCTAGTTTATAAGAGTGGCACTTCTTCCCTTGCTGGTGTCCTTGGACAAAAGAGAATCCAGCGTTTTTCATCATAGTAACAATGTTACCTGAGAGTGGACCTTTCTTTGCAGAGTGCATGTTCTGAAAGTAGTGGCTATACCTGATACCTTCGATCTCAATGATCTCTAAGAAATCAATAACCTCAAAACCTTTTCTCTCTAACCAAGACTTACAGTTATCTGGTACGAAACCTTCCAGTGTAGGGTAGTCTTCCACTAGCCTAGGTATCCTTACCATAGGATCATGGTTACCTGTAAGGAAGATAAGACGAGGAGTGTATACTCTCTTTTTGTTCTTCTTTTGTTTACGTTGCAAAGATACTAGAGGGGAGAGAAACAGGCGCATGGCCTCCTTCCCAGACTCTATATCTTCAAGTACACGAGTACCCTCTACCTCTTTAGCGGTGTTGTATCGACTAAGACTAGGCATGTCCCACCAATCACCTAGGATAATAACTACGTCTGGTCTAGAATCACATAGATAATTACCTGCTGCTAGGAGATGGTTTGTAGGTACTCCAGGTTTAACCTGTGGATCTGGGATAAGTAATTTTCTCATTCTTCGTAATACTCACTCATAGTTTCTAGATTAGTCTCGAAGTCGTCTAGACTCCTCTCTAGTTTTATCTTTGTATCACTTAAAATATCTAAAGCTTCTCCTACATTAATATCATCCAGCGTAGTGATCAAGTGTATGCTCTCTTCTATCTCTTCGATACACTCTTTTACTGTTTCATAATCAATTACTAACATTTCTTACACCACTCCTTCGGGATAGTGTCATATGTGTACCATCTAATTTCATTTTTCTCTGCCCATTCTGACATACTATACCTTGTACCATCTCTGCGTTTACGTGAATTTGGCATCGGTGTCTTTGGATCACCGAAGATGAAGACAATTTCAACACCTGGATTATCTTCTCTAACTGCCAGGTATTTGTTTGCTTCTTGTCTTGTACGAAAGAATCCCTTAACCTCGATCAAGATATCCTCGTCGTCTTTAGGAACGAAGTCCGGTAAGTAAGTACCTTTCAGAGTGTAGTTCTTAATGGACTCTCGGGGTTCGTACTTACACCCTTTCATTTTCCTCCCTATCTTACCTTCAAACTTACTTCTGTAGTTAGGCATCAAACCTCCTAAGATAGCTACGATCTACACCAATCCATAATAGATCTGCCATCTCTCTCATTATCTCTGTTGGTCGTTTCCAGATCCTTGTCTTATCTGGTAACTCGTAATAGATCTCCTCATTAGATCCTCCTCCGTACACATTGATGTATGCTCCTTTAACAACCTGTAGCATCTCTTCCTCTGAGTCACACTCTTCAAGCATCTTCTTTGCTTTCTTATCGCCAACGCCTATGATTCCTTTTATGTTGTCTGCCTGATCACCAACAAGCATCTGATAATAGAAAAAATACCTTGCTTCGAAATCGTTAACATAGTACCTTTTTTCTGGTTGTCTTTCACCACATTTCCACCTGTAGTGCCAGCCAGGTATGGTATCCATGTCTTTGTCTCTAGAACATATGATAGTATTTCCTATATCTTTAAGACACTCATCACCTATGAGGTCGTCTGCTTCACAGCCTACAGCCACCTCAATGTGGTAGTTCTCTAGTATGTGATCTCTTATGTTATTCCAGTGGTAAGGCTTCTCTGAAGATCTATGCCCCTTGTAAGGGGCTACTGTAGCTTCTCCTATCCTGAAATTAGTCCTGCTCTCTGTTAAGAAACCCACATAACTAGATGAACCACTCCTGTTTAGAATCTCCTCTATCTTCTTGTCTGTAGACTCTAGTACTTTACGTATGGAAACAGTCTCGTCTAAGACTGCCCCCAACTCATAAGGAAGAATATCACAATCAATCAAAGCTTTCATTTTTTGGACTCAAGGTGTACCAGATAACTATTAGTCAATACACCAGGTAACCCTATACTCATCGGTAATCTCCACTTCCTTTAATCGTACCCCTGTTCTTACGAGAGATAAGTTTATCTATGTTATGTTTAGCTACGGTATCTAAATTGAGGCCAACCTGTCTGCAACATTCACTGAGTTGCCATAACACATCACCTAACTCTTTACACATAGCTTCCTGGTCAAAAACCTCTGTGTCACCACGAAAGACTTTTGCTAACTTACCCATCACCTCACCACTCTCCTCGGCTAGACCAAGGAAAGGGTAGATAGCCGGTGGAGCATACTCATAACCATCAGGGATATCACTACCTGGGTAGATAGCGAATTGGTTAGCTTGTTCTTGATATTCATTCAGTGTCATTTCTCTCAACTGTCTCATCCTCTTTGTATTCTATTATTTCACCCACTTTATTTATAGCTATCTGGAAAGCATCTCCCTCTAGCACGTAGGAGACGTGGTACTGCGCTTGAGGGCAATTAATCTGGATGAAGTTTTGTAACCCCATCTTGCTCATCCTCTTCGTCACTATCCCATTCAAACTCTACCTCCTCAATGGGTTCTTCTGTGATACGTACTGATTTAGCAAAACCTAGGTTAAGCCAGGTGTAGTTCTTTCCTTCTTGTAGGGTGAGAGTACCATCCTCACCCCAGCTAGCAGTTACATCTTCCTGATAGTCGATACTCCCGTCTGTATATTCAATAAAAGCAAAACTCATAACGTCTTCTCAAAGTCGATTAACATATCAATACAATGCTTGGCTTTCTCTAGATCCTCGATACCATTCTTGTGCCTGAAACGAGAGATATATTTAATAGCTGTATGTTGGCAAGCATCTAGCCCATTGGCCATACTGTACTCCATGGGCTGTATCTTCATATCTTTATAGTGATCACCACCTACTTGCAGATTTAATGGATTATCTACAAGAGGTGATTCCCACTCCATGGTATTAGACAAAAGGATTATCCTCACTTTCTGCTACAGGAGCTGGTTTAGGTGCTGATTCGAAACTACCAGCAGCAGCTTCTTTCTTCAGAACCTCTGCTAGCTCGTAGATTTTGATAGCAAGACTACGGATGTACTGTTCATCGTAACCTCTACCTTCATTGATAGCGAAGCTACAGGCATTGTTGACTGACATACCTATACCTTGACCGATTGAGTTGTCTACGTAAGGCTTCTTAGCACCACCAAACTTGTTACCACTGTACTGAGGTTTACTAACTTTAAGCTCACCTACTACTGTACCTTGGTCATTGACTTGGAACTCAATGTCTGATTTATACATGCTACGATCAAAGATAGGTGACTTTGAATTGTACCACTTGTCTCCTACTTTAATACCTGTTCCTGCTTTAGATACTGCTTCTACTTTACCGTTAACTGTTGTCATTTGATTGGTTCTCCATTTGATTTAACATTTCAAGTGCTTCGTATAATTCTTCAGGGTCATACTCTTCTACTATGTCTTCGACTACCTCTCGGTCTTTTAGTTCAATCATTTGTTTAATTTTCTCATCATAATCTATTGTGTTCATTAGTGTGTCTCCGCCCAAGTCTTACCTACCATGTACTCTGCATCTAATTCTACGTTTAGTCCGAGATGATTACCGGCTTCCCGTATTGATAATACTCCCAGCTCCCCAGGTCTAGAGTATGCCCTGTAGTAGTTGTCTCCTGAGTGTATGATCCCACTCCAGATCCTGTCTGGGTCTGTAAAGGCTTTGGCCTCATCCTCAGATCCAAACTTTTTGAATTGAACCTGTGATTTGTGTACTTCAGCCTGGGCTTCGTCATGATAATGTATGACCTGACTGGCTTTAAGTCCTTCCTTCTTAACCCACTCATCCCATAACACCATTGCTTGCTTCATACATATAATACCTCCTGATTGGAATAATGTATTAATTAAACTATGTTCAGATCTAGTCATAACCTTACGGCCATCCAAACCCTTAATGTACTTCCTGTCGTGATCATTCCAGTAGCGTGTCAAGTTATCTCTCAATGTTTTAAGAGAACTACAACTTTTCCAAAACTCATCATAGATACGTTGACCTTCGGCTTTAGGTACCCCTAGCGTAACCCCTAGCTTAGGAGCTTGAGCACCATATGTTACCGCATACTTAACTGTCTTAGCTGTGTCACGATCACAACCAAAAGCTTCAGCATTCTTGCTATGTATATCTCCATCTAGTAGCTCACTTGCGTACTCTCCTCCATCATACTTATATGTATAGTGTCCTTCAATCCTGCTTTCAAGGGCTGATGCATCCCACCCTACCATATAACAGTCTTTATCTACAGTAAATAAACTGCGCATTTCCCTACCAAATAGACTAGAAACCCTAGGAACATTAGCGACGACGCGATGAGCGAACCGACCTGTATTAGTTCCAACAGTATCCGCAGAGGCTGAGAGCCTTTGGTCATTATCAAGTCTTCTATTCGCAAGCCAACCAGTACCATTATTAGACAGAATAACATTCCTACGATTCCGGTAGCTAAGCCAAGTTGTGACATCTCTAATAAATTCAACTTTCTCTCCTAGTTTCTCTAAGTTAGGACAAAGGTTCTTTGAAGCGTCTTGGAACTTAGGACTGGTTTGTTCTTTCCTACCAGTCACTTTGTTCTTACGATAATTATAAATGGTTGGTAGCCATCCTTCAGATAATAACCATTCTTTAAGGCTATCTTGGTTAGCCAGTGTCATGGGTTCATGGGTAGCAAGGGGTTTAGTAGCCTCACATACATGCACTGTTTTATCATCGTATCGTACATACCAGGCATCATGCCCCTCAGTATATAACCTATCCCCAAAGTACTTATGAGCTAAGGCACTTGGTGTACCATCTTTCTTAAACATCTTCTTGGGTGGGTATCGTAGCTTACTCTCTGGTATTCTTCTCGGAGGAAGCAAGGGTTCCACCTTGTTCTCTATCTCAGTCATGAGATCATTGAGCTGAGCATGGTACTTAGTAGCAAGATCAGAATCAAACTTAACACCGTGCTCTTCTTGTATCTGTATAATCTGGGCGACTTTGAGTTCGAGGGCGTATGCCTTTGACCAATCCCACTTACCTGCTTCTCTTTTAAGTGCGTTGTATATTTGTTCATTTACTCTTACATCCTGAATACAATACTCTAACATCTCTTGAGTGAAGGCAGACCAGTCGTGGAAGTCCCCTTTATAGTTACCTAGTTGTTGCCCCCAGTACTCTAAGCTATGAGCTGGTCTATCTGGGTTCAACAGTTTACTAAGTAAAAGAGTATCGACAATCTTTTTACTACTCAGGTCGATACCTAAGATCTTCTTTATTGCAGGTATATCAAAAGATACCACATTGTGACCAATGACACACTGTACGCTATCAATATACTTAGCAAAACCATCAAGGCTATCAGGAGTAAACTGTACTTCCTCTTTTGATACGATGTCTTTACACGCGATACAATGGATTTTAGTGATTTCATCTAGTAGTCCGTCCGATTCTATATCAAATACTATTGTCTTCATAATATTCACATCTCCATTTACCATCGTTGTACCAGATCTCAATGGGTTGAGTGAATAGTTTACCCGTCTCTGGCAGAGTATAACGTTTACACCTTTCTCTCATAGGGCAAGGGATTAAGCAACCAGGCTCGTATTCCGCTCGTCCCATACACTTTGTCATATCGTTCATTCATCAGTACCTTTCTGTTTAAGCTCTACTACACTAGCTACTGTTATCAGTAACAAGGTAAAGACTAACATAACACTACCTACTACTTCAATTGCATTCATTTAGGTAATCTCCACTTCTCCGGTTCTTGTATCTCTGCCCAGGCTTTAATGAAATCTTTGTTAAGGCCTATGCCTTTCTCAAAGAACATACAGGCATGTTTATCATACTCTGCTACTATAGGTATAGAATACAGCTCTTCATTCTCTAACCATACTAAACAAAGGCAATCTTTCTTAGGTAAACCTGATCTAGTCCAACTAATCATCAGTACTCTTCCGTATTGTGGGGAAGCAGTCTCCCCGTGTCTTGGTTAAATATAAGGGTATCACATAGACCAAGTGAACCCCATTCCCTGTTCTTGAGTAATCGAACTTGAGATTGATTCTTGTTCTCTGGATCTTGTTGGTTTCTCTCTAGAGCAATCACATTCCAGCTAAGCTGCTCAAGGCCACCACTGCCACGAAGATCACTAAGGGAAATCTCTTTACCTTCGTTAAAGCTTCCACTCTGAGCACGTCTGAGGTGGACGATAGCAACTACACCTACCCCTGTTTCGTTAACAAATGCAGCCAGGTTAGTCATAAGCATGTCAATATCTTTACGCTCATTACTACTCTCTTGTCCTGAGATAACCATAGAGATGTGATCTAACATGATAAAGTCTACATCACATGCATGCACAAAGTACCTACATTTATCTATAAGCTTATGTGACTCAAGGGAACCGAAGTGATCAGTGAAGAATAAACGCTCCGATCCAAGGTACGTCTTGTAAGAGTCTTGCCATTGCTCTTCGGTAATAACATCAGGGTTAATCCTCAAGGAAGGTAAAGGTACATTGTTGTGTATAGCAACGTAACTCAGTGCAGTCTTAGTAACATCTTCCTCTAAGAAGATATGAGCCATCCGTAAATCATGCTGTGTTACTAGATCATATGCAAGCTCTCTGGCAAATGTAGTCTTACCTACTCCAGATCCAGCACACAGTAGCGTTAATTCCTGTTTCCTCAGTCCTTGTAGCTTATCCTGTAGGGCAGGGAAGGGTATCTTAAAACCCTCTGGTAATGGCTTACGTAGATCATCTAGAGAAAGATCACTGCCACAAATAACATCGTCTGGTTTGTAATCTTCAGACCTACGGAAGCAATCCCACCACCCATCAGTCTCACCATTGATCAACATATCTGCTGAGTCTTTACGCGGTAGGGACAAGATACGTACTTTACAGAAAGGAGCTAACCAATGTGCAAAAGCCTTTGCTGATTCTTGACCTGGCTCGTCCATGTCGAAAGCAACTAGTACTTCCTCGAAAGCACTGAAGAACTCAACACATGCCTTGACTTTCTTATCTATCGTACCTTTCTCATTAGCACCGTTAGGGATAGAGACTACGTTATAGTTCTTACCCATCGAATGTAACATCTCGGTGATTGCCAGACAATCATCCTCACCCTCTGTTACGATAACTAACTTACCTTTCTTCTTTACTACGTTTAAGCCGAACAGCGTAGCATCTTTAACATCACCAGCCCAAGTGTATCTTTCTTTCTTAGGGCGGTTAGGGTACTTGATCTTATACGCTACTACCTCACCATTCTTAGTGTAAGGGTAATACACCTCTTCTGGTTGACCTGTTTCCTGACTCATACCTACTCGTACACCATACTTCTCACAAACCCCTCTCGTGATTGGCTTGTGGCGTAAGGCTCGAATCGGTAGAGATCTTATCTCTTCTAGACTCATGTGGCTCATTGCCTCCTTGTTCTTAGGAGACGGAACATAGTCCGCCCCCTCTTCATATTTATGTATATAGTGATTGCATCTGAAGCAATGTGCATGCCCATCAGGGTAGACATGTAGATTATCACCCGATTGGTCATGACCTTCAGCTTGGCACTTAGGACATGGCCGTTTCAAAAGTCATCTCCCCTTTACTCACTCGTTTAAACTCATCCTCCACAAACCTATGTCTGAGATGTAGGATATCACCGTCAGGCCATTGTATTTGGTAGTCTACTTCGCTACATCCTACCACCGTAACCTCTAGTATGGTTGTAGTACCAGTGTTGAATATCCATACATGCCCTTTAGGTCTTAAAACATCATTCACTCTAAATTTCACACACTCCCCCTTTACAGGCCAGCTCCTGGGTACCAGTAGTGTAGTCGTCGTCTTCGTATAAAGGTAGATCTTCCCACTTGATTTCAGGAAATACAAGCTCCATCACTTCATACTCTTCTTTCGTAATCGGTTCGTAAGGGGCCTGTGGATATACGTGATCGTCGTATGGTAAGAAACTTACTCCACTAATCTTGTCGAAGTTCTTATAAACCCAACCACCAACATCAAGGAACTCCTCTTCTGTATAGTAGACAGTACAACTAGGTTTATGTTCACACCAATGATCTTGGTATGTCTTCCAGATTTCTAATTGCTCTAGTGCAGTTAACTCACCAGCAATACGGCTACTCTCTGGCGACTTCATCGGGAAGCTGAACACCAAGTTATCCTTGTTCATCTGATCTATCTCGTAAGGTATACCTTGATTCACTAAGAACTGAGTGATTGGATCTTTAACATCGTTGCGTACTCGTCGTATATAGTAAGGAGCAAAGCGACCGTGGATACCAGATGCAGAGTCAACAAGTTGGCTAACCGTTCCCGATGGCTTAACGCAAGTGATGCATGTGCTTTGATTAATACCAAGCTTCTCCGCCCACTCTTGGTTAACCTTAACAGACACTTCCTTGAGTTGTTCTAAGACTTGATCTAGACCTAGAGGCTTCTCACCAGTACCACTGATAAAGTAATCTTCATTACCATTAAGTACAGGGTGGTCCATGATACCTGTAAGAGATACACCCAGTAAGCGTTCCTCTTCGCAGTTATCTTTCCACACTTTACGTAGATAGCGGAAGTTAGTCATGGTTGATTGTAAGGTACCAAGGATAGTAGCCAGTTTCACCTTCTCTTTCAGATCATCTAATGTATCAGTGGGTCGTACTACTACCTCGGACAAATTACAAAACTGGTAAGGTCGTAGGATGATCTCACTACAAGGGTTCGTTCCCCAGTCGTGATTAGTGTCACGCCTACCACTCCGCTCTAGTTGCTTAATACATGCCTCTCGATTAAAGATACCTCGTTCCCCTGACTTAGACTCAAAAAGCATTCTCCACTCACTAAGGAATGAAGACATACTAGGAGTGCTACGGTATACAGCAGAATTATTAGCCAATCGTCGTTGTCCGTTAGACTCCCACCAAGCACCAAACTTACTATTACGCATATCAGAATCATTGAGATCACTAAGGGAAATAAGTGCACTACGTCTAACCCCTCCTACCACAACTATATCTGCTATCTTACAACACAGGTCATGTACCTCTAGTGGCCGTAAACGTCTTCCGCTGGCAGTTCTGAATACTTCAACTGTAAACCGGAACAGATCCTCAAGAGGTTCTGGACCTGACGCTCTACCTCCAAAAGTGCGCAGTCTAGCTCCTGCTGGTCGAATACGTTCGGTAGACCATTTGGGAACCTGGCCTGCATAGAGTAGTGACAATAGCTCGCGGTATGCCTTAGCCCATCCAACCTTGCTGTCGGACACGAGTATGATAGTATCTGTGACATGGAATTCCTCACTAATGATCGGTAATTTATCTACATATTTGTTCTCTACACTGAACCCTACACCTGTACCACACATCAAGATGTACATCATCTCATCAAAGCTTCGTACAGAGTCAATAGGAAGATAGGAACAGTTATAACCTGCTACGTTATCACGCTCTAAAGCTGGTCCAGCAGTCATTAAACTCCGCATTGAAGGCATTACTTCCAG
>Ga0080013_1005786_pt1 | contig 11307 bp, 8 predicted proteins | sample ETNvirenome_6_85_FD_69236 | JGI IMG/M metagenome (GOLD analysis project Ga0080013, IMG submission 69236) | Marine viral communities from the Pacific Ocean - ETNP_6_85 (SPADES assembly) (version 2) | ecosystem: Environmental > Aquatic > Marine > Oceanic | place: Pacific Ocean | collected 2013-06-19
CACAACCCAGCTCGTTATTCAAAAGGGTAAAAGAAGATCAGCAGGGACTTACGATCTCTCAGCAGTCACGTCATCAGGGTCAGAAGTAATTACTTGCGGTTTCCGGCCATCAATGATCAATTTAAGGGCTATGTCTCAAGAGGATGCAGACCTTCGGGGCCTATTAAACCTTTCATGGAGTAACGGCACAGCTCAAGCTATCAACTGGAAGCTCGGAGGCTCTAGCTCGAGCTTAATAGGTGTGAATGCTCAACTGCACGACGGTAGTAATAATTACCTAACTTTCTCAATCACCTCTGTTACAGATACGGGCTTTACCATCTCATGGACGGAAACTAACACCTTCAATGTGGACTCTGCAGCCTATGTCTGGTCAGCTGAAGGGGAATTATAATCAATATTATGTCTAAAGTAGTAGAATACACATTTTCAAACTTCTCAGGCGGTATCTCGGATGACCCAAGGGAACAAAACTCAACCAAATTTCAGTCGGCTGAACATTTTGACGTATTTTCACAGCCAAACAGAATGATTCCGTACCGGTCACTAGAAAACGACACTGAAACTACAGTGGGAGCAGATGATTTAAAGCAATACTTCGTAAAAGATTTCCTTTATGCGTCTGAAAGCTCAAAAATGTACGGATTAGGGCAGACTGGAGCGGGAAATACTAAGATTGTATTTAAAGATGATGCCACAACCGGTGTTTGGACATTACCAGCTAACTCAGAAGGTACAGGAGCCGTAAAGAACGGTTGTCTTGTTGAATATAAAGACTATCTGTGGGGCTTCCAGGGCACTACAGACGTGTTTAAATGGGGATTGCTTAGCGGCACACCATCTATTACTGATAGCGCCGGTACAGTAGACACAATCACCTCTGTTGCTCAGGGTGTAATTGCGAAAGACGACAACCTTTACTTGCCATACAATAATAAACTAGCAAGAGTAAACCCGGGAGGAACGGTGCAGAATGATGTTCTAATCCTGCCTTCTAACTTTAAAATCACATCTATAGATAATTACGGAAACTACCTAGCTATTGGCTGTTCTCCTAAGTCTATTTATAACGGTACCTCAAAAGTATTTCTATGGAACCTCATTTCAGACGATGTGCAAGAGGTGGTTGATTGGGGTGAGGGTGAGTTGCGTGTTTTAGCTAACGTAGAGGGTATGCTTGTGGGCGTAACAGACCGATTCCTAAACAATACAACTGGTGCTGGTAGAGGTTCTATGGTTCTCCAAGTGTATCAAGGGGGTATTCCGCAAGTAGTTAAAGAGGTTTACACAGAAGCCCTTACAGGTAAGGATATTCCACTTTCTAAGTCAGTAAAAAACAATCGTCTATTCTTTGCGGCCAAAATCATGACTAATAGTCTTGGCACAGATTACATAGAAGGAATCTGGTCTTTTGGTAGAAAAAACATCAATTACCCATTTGCCCTAAATCTAGATGTCGTTGACGAAAACGTAAACAATGACGGTATACAAGCCTTCGGTACAGCAGCTAACTACTTCTTCGTAACCCACTCGAATGACGGTTCGGTAGACAAGACAAACGACTCAACAACCTATGACTTCAAATCTGTTTGGACATCACAAATAATTGATTTCGGTGACAACTTTAAGACAAAAACTTTGCTCGCAGTAAAAACCTCTTTCGAGAGACTAGAGTCTGGTCAGTCTTACACTGTACAGTACCGAACAGACGGCGCTACTGCATGGACTACTATCGGCACACGTTCAGATGAAAATTCCATCTCAAACACTATGCTGAATGTTGAAGCAACTGGAAGGCCTCTAGCTACAGCTAAGGAGTTTGAGTTTAGAATAGAGTCAACAGGTGGATTGGAAATTACCGGCATTGCGTGTCAAGCAAGAATTAACAGTAACCCTTAGCTTATGGAACCAAAGTCTGACTCACAAACACAAATTAACATATTAAAACAGGAGCTAGAGGCATTAAGTTCTGAGGTCTACGCCAATAACTTTGTTGGTAGCCAAGACTTCAACAAGTACTCCAGATTCAACACAAGGCTCAAGGTTCCTCACTACGACACCACGCCAAGCACGTGCGAAGTAGGAGAAATAATTGAAGTCGGTGGAGAATTACAAATATGTTCATCAGCGAACACTTGGACTGTTGTCGGGACACAGTCATAATAATGGTATAATTAACAACAATATGGCACTTACAGGTAGAGCAAAATCAAGAGCAAGGAGAGCGTCTTCAAAAAAGAGAAGCTCTGCTTCGTCTTCTTCAAGCGGATCTTCAAGCAGGTCTTCAAGCGGATCTTCAAGCGGATCTTCAAACAGGTCTATTCAAGACAGAGTAAACAGTATCGCCGCACAAGCGAACGCTATTAACAATACTTATCAGAATGTAAAGGGTTCTCTAAGTCAGTCAGATAGGGCTAGCTTGGCTAGAGGTATTGGTCAGGCTACTGAGGGTATACGTTCGATAAGAAGCTCTTCTGGGGGAAGGTCACAAGCTAATACAATTACTCCAGACTCTTTTGAGAGAATTGAAGCAGTGCAGCTACCAAGTCCTATAGTTCCCGTTCGACCTAGCCTAGACGCTGATGCAATTAATGCTGGTCTTGCTCCCCAAGGTATTACTGACGGGCTAATTAACATAGCTCCTCTTGGAACTAGAGAGGGTGCTGGTGATTCAGAGCGAGCAGCAACAGATGCAGCTAATATTATTGGGCAGTTTCTTAATGAGTCAGTAGAGCTGGCGAGGCCAGATGACAGGGCTCAAGAAAGGGCTATCTTTGACGCTAGAGAGCAAGCTGGTGTAGATGCAGCACAACGTGAGTTTAATCGTTTCTCAAACCAATTAAATGCAATAACAGCTAAGAGAGATGCAGATATCCTTTCCCTAGAAGGACAAGGAAGAGGAATAACCGACACTATTATTGGTGGACAACAAGCTAGAATTACAAGAGATGCGGCTATATCTGCCCTACCTATTCAGGCACAACTTGCTGCAGCGCAAGGAAACCTTGAGCAAGCTAATGCTTTGATGGGTCAGCTTTATCAAGCTAAATCTGCTGATATACAGGCTAATTTAGCATTTAGACAAAATCTAGCTAATTCAGTAATGGACTTTGCCAACTCATCACAGCAATCTATCTTGAGAGCAAGAATGGCTGACAGCCAAGAACTTGCAGATATAGCGCAAAACAATCTTAACTTCCAACGAGAACTACAGACTCAAGCACTTGAGTTTGGACAGAATGGACTGATTGCAGAAATTTCTAACATCGATCCATCTTCACCTACTTTTGAGCAAGAGATTTCTAGTGTAGTGTCTCGACTAAGAAGGCCAACATCTGCAGCTAAGCGAAGTACACAGGTTGTGGGCAACCGACTTATAGACACGCAGACAGGTGAAGTTATTGCTGATTTCGTAGAAGGTGGTAGCCAAGTTGGCATAAGCCCGGTAACAGGCAAGGTCTTTACTCAAGCTCAGTCAGAAGCGGGTACTTTTGCAAACAGAATGGAACAAGCAGCTGAGATTTTAAGTGAAATGGAACTTGACGCACCTTCAAGCTTCATTGGTGGTGTAATACCAGAAACCCTTAAGGGTGATAAACGAAAAAGTTTTGAGCAGGCTGAGAACAACTTTATTACAGCACTTTTGCGAAGAGAATCAGGGGCCAATATTGCGGCAGATGAGTTTTCTTCAGCAAGAGCTGTTTACATCCCACAACCAGGAGATGATACAGAGACGTTAGAACAAAAGGCGCTTGCACGAAGAGTCGCATTTCTCGGCTTAGTAAATGCGTCTGTCGGATCATACGAACAACTACGACAGGAACTTAACGCATCAAACACATCGACTGAACCAGCAGTTTACGAATCTTCTTCTGGGAACGTTTATAATCTACCAAACTAATATGGCAATCCTTACACGACAACAATTAATTGAAAACATCGAGGCCATGGAGGCACAGGGCGCTCCCCAAGCTGACATACAGGAGTATGTTAACTCACAGCCGGTATCCTCATCTGTGAGTGTTCAAAGCACCTCAAGTCCATCTCTAAGTGCTCAAAGCACCCCAAGGGAAACACAGTCTAAGTCATTCTTGCGACCCAAAGAACTACTGAGTTCTTTTAGAGATATTTCAACACAAGAGGCAGCTGACGTACAATCGCAGATTAGTGATGCTAAATCACGTCTAGCGTCAGGTGAGCAAGGTCTTGGTAGAACAGCCTTTACAATAGGTTCGCAGGGGGCACAGCTTGGATTGAGCACAGGATTCAGGTCAGTTGGTAATGTGCTGTCCGCAGCATTGCCTGACTTTATCGAAGATCCTATTCGTAGAAAATTGGGTGACAAAACAGAAGATTTTCTAGGATCAGAACAAGGTCAACAAACCGTTGATCTGGTAGTAAAATTAAATGATGCTGTTGATACGCTAGAGCCTAAAAATCAACAGTTGGTTCGTGATGTGGCGGACACTCTTCTTTCTGGAGTTGATGTTGTTTCCGGAGGAGTAGCTGGTCAAGTAACAAGGCGAGGGGCTACTCAAGTAGGTAGACAAGCTGGGGAAAAAGGAGCATCGTTACTTAGGCAAGCAGAAAAAGATGCTGCAGACAACGCTCAGGCTAAATTAGTTGATCTGATAACAGACACATCTACCCCAACTAAAAGAGCTAGCATCGCAGGAAGAACTACTGAGGGTGGTTTCTTCTCAGGGCGTACAGTAAACCCTTCTAGCAGAGATTTGGAAATCGTAAACGAATTAGTGACAACTCCTGGAATTAAGGTAAACCGATCCGCACTATTTAATGTTAATGCCTTAAGCAAGGAGATCCGCAGGGAGGCAGAAGCGCTAACAAAAGCAATTGAGGAAAACAACTTTATTTTTCCCAAAAAAGAAGCTAATGCCAGACTAGTATCAGTCGCAGAAGACCTAAAGGCAACTAACCCCAATATTGTTGGCGATGCTGAAAAGATGGCTGACAGAGTGTTTGCTAAGATGCAAACCTTTATTGAAGCAAATGAGGGTACAGCCGCAGGCGCGCTTAAGGCTCGTAAAGAGTTTGATAGGTACGTAACAAGCAATAAGCCAAAAGCTTTTGACAAGGAAGATAACTACAACACCATAGTTAGAGAAGCTAGACGAACTGTTAACGACTTTATCGAGGAAAAAGCTATTGACGTAGATGTTAAAAAATCTCTTCAGAGACAAAGTCGCTTATTAGAGGCACAAGATGTGTTAAAGACAAAGGCAGGTAAAGAATCTACAACTGGCTTTGTGCGAGCTTTAGACAGAGCTACAGAAGCACTAGGTACAAAGAATCGTGTTGTACAGCTACTGGCAACTGCTGTCGGTATTGGAGGGCTTGGAGCAGCAGCAACTTTTGCACCAGCTGTAGCTGCAGTCGGTGGTGTGACCATTGCTGCTAACCTGATAACTAAAGCCTTAAAGTCACCAACTTCTCGTAAAGCATTAGCTAAAGCTTTGTTGGCAATAGAAAAAGCCCTTCCAAAAGCGAAGGGTGAAGAAAAAACTATTCTTAATGAGCTTAAAGATGAGCTAACTACCCTACTAGACAAAGACATTCCTGTTGGATTAACAGTTCTAGATGTATCTAAAGAAAGCCCTAGATTCAAAGAGCTAACATCAACAATATCTCGACTAAATAGCGAGCGAGACAAGCTTATTGCCAGAGGTCTAAAAGAAAACAGTCCGGCTATTAAAGCCAATGAAAAAGCCACTCTTGCAGCGATTAATGAGCGTGCAAAATTAGGCGAGTAAACTTAGTAAGAGGAAAACAAACCAAGCACCAGTGGAAATTAGTATTATCAATAGGGGCATACAGAAAAACATACACCTAAGTAGGGTATAATACAAGTAAAGTTATCAACATGATAGATCCCAAGAAAAAAAGAAAACTAGAAAGATTAGCTAAGGTGCTAGAAGGTGGTGCTGTAGCAGGCCTTAAATTACTGGATGAGGCTGAGGAAAAGATTGAATCTTTAGCAAGTCAGATCCCTTCTTTAAGGGAGGCTGTTGACGGTGAGAAGGGAGACAAGGGTGACAAAGGGGACCGTGGCGAAAAAGGATCTAAAGGATCTAAAGGAGATAAAGGACGGGATGGTAAAGATGGTAAAGATGGTAAAGATGGACTAGACGGTAAGGACGGTAGGGACGGACTAGACGGTAAGGACGGACTAGACGGTAAAGATGGACTAGACGGTAAGGACGGTAAGGACGGCTTTATAGATGAAGCGACTGTTGGTTATCTAGAAGAAGAGCTGAAACGTATCGACAAAAAGAGGGGTGGTTACGGACAGGTGGTGCGCAAGCTGGTTGCAGGGAGCAATATTACCATTGATGACTCCAACATGGAGTATCCTATTATCAATTCTTCAGGAGGTGGTGGAGGAGGCACCTGGGGCTCTATAACAGGAAATCTTAGTGATCAGACTGATTTGCAAGCAGCTCTAGACGACAAGCAGGACATCCTGGCCGAAGGAGCTTTTGTAGATGGTGATAAGACTAAGTTGGATGGTATTGAAGATTTGGCGGAAGTAAACAATATTTCAGATGCCGATGCCACTGACTTAACAGACGGTGGAGACACTACTTTGCACTTTCACTCTTCAGACCGAGATCGTGCTAATCATACCGGCACACAGCTAGCTTCCACCATCTCTGATTTCGCGGATACCGTTAGAAGTACTGTTTTAACTGGTCTAAGTACAGCGTCAACCGCCACTATTACTGCGGCAGATTCAGTGTTGTCTGCACTAGGCAAACTGCAAGCCCAGGTAACTATAAATAATGCAAAGGTAACTAACGCTACCCACACAGGGCAAGTAACAGGCTCAGGAGCCCTCACAGTGGACTCTACGGCGATTACAGACCAAACAGAAGTCACAGCAGCGGACGCTGACTATGTTCTTATTAGTGACACCTCTGACTCTGGTAACCTGAAAAAGGCTCTTAAATCAGATTTCGGAGGATCACTACCCTCAACAATAGAGGGAGATTCAGAAACGGTTACAATAAAGCCAACAGGCCCAGCAACCTTAGACAACCCTCCTTATGCCATCGTTAGTGACGAACCAACTACAAACTTAATTCAGAATCCCAAGTTTGAAGACAATATAACTGACTTTTGGAGTGATCTGGGAACAGTTACAAGAATTAGAAACACTAGTGAGCAGAAGATAGGCTCTGCCTCTCTGCAGTTAACAACTTCTGCTGTAAATAGCGGGACTATCTCTTCTTCAATCCCAGTAGACAGCAGCTCTTTCTATGTTTTCTCTTGTTGGGTTAAGGGTGCGGCTGGAGGTGAGTCGCTGACCTTAATATTAACCGGGAACAACTCAGGTGCTTCTTCTTCATTGCCTGTAAACTTACCTAATTTCAGTGTAACTAACCCAGTATCAACAGAGTGGAAGCGTTTTCGTTGGTACATTGCAACAAATGCCTCAGATACTTCTGTCACGTGTTCCATTTCCTCAAACAATGCCGCTAGTCAGACTATATACGTTGACGCTGCTCAGTTTGAAAAGAAAAGTGACCCCTCAGACGATAATGCAGCCTTTGCTAGTGCATACTGTGACGGTGATTTAGGTACAGGTCACAGTTGGACCGGTACAGCTAATAACTCAACTTCATCAAGAGAAGCTGGCGTTCACTTCTTAGCTCCTATACAGGATAATAGCTATGGTGGTATGACCCAAAGAACAGACGGCTCTTTTGAGGGGCGTCAGTACTGGAAGGCAGACGACGGGTTCTTTTCAAACTGGTCAGCAGTTCGAGATGAACCGGCTTTTCCTTATTGGTTTAAGGGGAACGCAGAAACTCTACTAAAAACATCTGGTATAGAACAAGGTATCACTCGTATTGAAAACGAGGCTAACGGAATATCTGCTTATATTAAATCTGGAGTGACAACTGACTATGGTTTTGTTTTGGACTTTGGTTCACTAACCTCTGGTTCTGGTATGGCCGTGTTTGCCCCGTCTGACCTTGCTCCCATGCAGGCTGCAGGAGGTAAGTTCTTCGAGTTTGCGGATAAAACCGGTGCATCTTCTTACCAGTGGGGAGTAGACTTTGCTCAAGCAGGTGTACCCAACTTAGCTTTTGACAAGCGGCACACTATTTTTGGAGGTGGTGGAATGAATGAAGTAGTTAGAAGCTTTGGCACCCAAAGAGTAGCTGTAGTGAACGGCTCACCAACAGTTAACGGTACAGGAACTTCCTTCAAATCTGATTTCAAGAGAGGCGATGCTATATCAATCCAGAACAGTGGTGTGCAATTTGTGGCCAGACAAGTTAAGAGTGTTGAATCGGACACATCACTAACGCTGGATGCTAACTGGACTGCACCAAACAGAAGCAACCGTCAATTTAGGAGTTTCAACCGACAATATTCTCCAGCTACATTCCAAATGGAAGGAAACTATGCAGACCACCAAAACGGAATGGCTGACTTTCTGTACTCAGTATTTCCTTCCGGTGGAAATGGTCAATTAAGGGTTAAGAAATCTTCCTCAGAAGGCGATACGTCCTTACCTACTGCAGATGGGGAGGGGGACTCACTAGTTACTGGTAGACTAGTGGACACCACCGCTAGGGGTGCTTTCTTTGTCACGGCAGAAAGTGATGCGGTAACAGGTTACACTGTTCCGGCGTACGAACTGCAACAAAACACAGCTTTAAGAATTAAGTTTTCTGGAACCGTAGTTGCATCAACTACATCAACAACTGCGATCTGGAGAGTTAAGTTGGGAGGGACTACAATTCTCACCACTCCGGCAAGACCTATTGGAGTTGCTAACCCAGACACGGTCCATTACGATGGAGAAGTAACCATTGTTGGTGTGACCGACACAACACAAAAAGCCGCTTTTGGTGTTTTAGGTAGCGCTGAAAGCACAACTTCAGGGACTCCAGAGTACTCTTGCAATGCGACAGATCTTACTGGAGCAGTAGACATGAGGGAAGACCAGGAGTTAACAGTGACCGTACAATTGTCAGACTCAAGCTCGGCAGCACTGGCACAGTTTCAAACGATAGAGCTTATTTAACAAATAATATTAATAATATGAATATATACGAGATACAAAAAAGAGTAGAGAAGGTTGCGGCAGGTAACGGAATAGAGGTTATTGGTACTTCAGCGGCTGACTTAACTGGTGTGGATTTAAGTAATCCAGAGTACGCCTTTCTACACAGAAGTCCGTGTGGACTCTTAAAGTGGTGTAATCAAAACAATCCTTGGGATTACGAGTTTGTTACTTTCTACAAACTGCACGCCACAAGTGCTGTCCAGGGGTTTGAGATATTAGACTCAGAGGGAGATTTGGTTGGAGTTGTCGAAACCCCTATTTATGGTGGAGATAACGGAGACGCAAAAAATGTTATTTATGAAAATAACAAGGCAATAATAAACATTTTGATTGAGTCTGTTATTGAGGCAATTAATGAGCAAAATGAAGGCTAAATACTTATGCGAGCTGTGGGAAACAGCGATTAGAGACCTTAGCCACTTCCACGGTCTTTGGGCTATTGGACTTGGTTGGTCACACTTTATCTGGGGATGTTTCTTATACTGGGGTGATATAGAGCGAATAAGAGAGGTTATGCACCAAGGGTTCTGGTTTGCGGCATGGACTTGCTCTTTCTTACTCGGGATCAATATCTATAAAGCCATAAAGAGTCTCAAGTAATTCGTGTTATAATTAACATTAAATATGGCATACGACAGCGACAAGACACCTCAAGAACTAACAGAATTAACTTCTCTAGAAAATGGAGATTTAATTATTGTGGGAGATGATTCTGATATTTCAGAAAAAGCTAAGTCTATAACTAAGGTAAACCTGAAGGAGACACTAGGTTTAAACGAAAAACAAAATGGTTTTATTGACTACAATGACACCACAGGTTCTTTTTCTGTAACTGCAGATACCTGGACAGACATACCCAACAACGGTGCGGGGGCTTTTACAAACAAAGCTTATCGACCAGAAGGTGTGAGTGAGATTTTAGACACGAGTACGGGTTATCTTGATTTCTCAGACTTGCCACTAGGTAGCGAAATTACCCTACGTAACGATATTACTGTTAATCCTAATACCAATAACGCTCTACTGGAAATGCGCTATGTACTAGGTGGCGGTGCTGGTGAATATACGCTTGAATTCGTTAATGAAAGACTAGATAGCGGAAGCGGTATTGATTACCAAAAAGTATCTACCTTCCCTATATATATGGGTGATACCAATACTAAGAACAATCCTGGTAAATTACAAATAAGATTATCAACACCAGGCACTGTACAAAATGCAGGTGTTTATGCCTCTATTCAGCTTTATTAATCAATATTAAATATGTCAATTAAAATATACAAAGATGCTTCCGCAAACGCAATTTTTATAGAAGATGCCAACGGTGTGCAGTTTTTGAATTCTCTTCAAGCTAATGTTGATAACGGCGTGTGTTACATTAAAGACTTAGCTAAGGATATTGAAATTGTTTCTAATTCAGAATTTGATGATTTTGTTGACGAAAACAACAACACATACGGCAACAACGTAACAGAGGTTTGTAACGCTCTTAATGCAATATTTCAAACTAGTGGAACACCAAGTGACCTGGTTCCTGTTATAACCAGCTCTTTAAGCATTAGCCTAGTTCAAGGAGAGACTATTAACTACGAGTTAACTGCAGATTACGCAGTGGGTTACGAGTGGGATTTTTCTAATGTGAGTGGGGTAACCACTGTCGAAGGTAATATGAGAAAGATTGTTGGAGGCTCAAGTATCAGCACTGGGACATATAATATCCCGGTAAAGGCAATTAACTACAATGGAGAAGACTCTGAAACTATAGTTTTAACGGTTTCTGAACCTCCTTTTGCAAACACAAAAAGCGTTAACTTCAACAACGGTGATTTCTTAGAATCAGACTCACCGTCTTCTTTAGACGGTATTATTGGTAGGTCTGGAAACGGCTCAGGCTCTAGTGATGCTTGGACTACCAGTTTTTTCTTTAAGCCTGGGACAGCCAGCAATGCGAGTCAAACAATCATTTATTTTGGTGCGCAAGACGTAGCTAACAACGGCCAGTGGCAAATTAAGTATAATGGTAGCCTAAAAAGGGTCGAATTGAGGTACGGAAGTAACAACAACCGACTAAACCTTGTGACTGATAGTGATAGCCTAACGGCCTCACAATGGCACCATATTATGGTCACTTACGATGGTGGTACAACAGGTGCTTCTTCTGGAGACTTAAGTGATTACTACAGTCGATTCAAAGTGTTTATTGACGG
>Ga0080013_1004177_pt1 | contig 11306 bp, 26 predicted proteins | sample ETNvirenome_6_85_FD_69236 | JGI IMG/M metagenome (GOLD analysis project Ga0080013, IMG submission 69236) | Marine viral communities from the Pacific Ocean - ETNP_6_85 (SPADES assembly) (version 2) | ecosystem: Environmental > Aquatic > Marine > Oceanic | place: Pacific Ocean | collected 2013-06-19
CTCTTATACTGTGTCTATGAACACATTATTGCCACATTTTGGTCAATCTTTTGCCTTCTTTGTTAAAGAATCACCAAATTTGCCCGTAAAGCCCCATGATCCGTGGTGCGTGGTCCATGAGTCGAGATTCGCGTAGATCTTCATACTACAACGTCTAGCAAGCTCACAGAAAGCTAAATCCTCACCCATCCACTCATGGTCTTTAAATCTTGTATCCCAAAAATTATACATATACTTATCTATCGCTCCCCTATATCCTACCTCTTTATCCATTTTATCTTGAAGTTCTTTATTAAATTTAATTTTCTTTTGAGGATATTTAGCCATCAACGTTTTAAACACGGCTCGATTAATTAACATTAAGCCAGCCGGAGCAGACTTTAATTCAACTAAATCAAAGGGTAAAATTTTAATATTATCAGGGTCCATATGTTCAACAGGATATCTAACCTGATTAGGATTCTCTTTTAATCTATAAGGAGTAACTACAATATCTTTTTCAGGTACTAACATTCTTAAAGCAGTTTCATGAGAAAACTCTACATCAGCATCTACACATAACATATAATCATATTCAGACGCCATGAATCCTGCAGTCAATAAATTTCTCGCATGAGTCACCAAAGAAGATTTAACTGATTTAAATATACACTCAACACCCGACTTAGCTAACACAGCATAAGTATTTAATATACTTACACATGTCTCAACCTTCATCGTGTCATAACACGGCATAGCTATAAATACTTTAGGCTTTTTCATCTTGCACCATGTTGTTATCTTTTAATAAAAAATTCGCGGCAATAGAAACTCTTGTAGTATCAGAATGAAAACTAGCAACAGAATGTGTAAGATTCCACGGGAAAATAAAAAATTCCCCAACCTTTGGTCTAAAAGCAAATGAATTTGTGTGAAAATTTTGAGGGTTAGCCATAAAAAATGATAGACTTGCAGGGCCTTCGCCAGTTCCTTTCCAGTTCTTTTGTTCTTCCTTTATAGGTTCCGGTATATCTAAAAATAATACACTAGACAAATGACAGTTATGATGAATATGTGGTGGGTTGGACTCACCTTTCTTCATAAAGTTTACCCACGCGGCTGTGGTTTCTATTTTTGTTAAATCTAAACCATACCAAGTTTTATAAGCTGCTTGATAAGCTTTTAAATAAGGTTTAATAATTTTAGTATACTCCTTTTTATCAAGAGATCTTTCGTCCTTAATAATTCCAGCTAAGTTTTCACTCCAATTCTCTGTTGACTTATTAGCTAGCTTTTTTAAAGACTCAATGTCACTTGGTCTAACTTTAATTTTAAATAGTAAAGGACCCCAGTGATATATATTATATTCCATGGTCCAATCTAATTCGCTTGTTAGCATTTGTTCGCCTCCTTCGTATGTTTCTTCCATATTATGCTCCGTTAAAAAAATCCTCTGGGTTATATTGTTTGCTTAGTTTCTTCTCATCAAACTGTATCTCGTGATACATATCTAATCTTTTTAAAAATTTATGTTTCCATGAACGTAATTCAGCGTCTTGAAACTTGAATTCTTGATAATATAGGTCAGGAGTGCAGACCATAATAATACCTTGTTTAATTTCGGATTGATAAACATGGTCATGTGCCATACAATACGCGGCTATTTGTAGAAAGTAATCATCTATCCATTCTAATTTCTTTGGTCGGTTAGCTTGTTTAAAGTCTATAATTGTATCCATCCCATTGTGATTACATACGAGGTCAGTAGACCCAGCGTATAACCCAGGGTAATATAGTGTAACTTCCGATCCATAATATTCTTCAACAGGGAGTAACCCTTCTTCAATAATTTTTTTGGCCATGGCTTTCGCCTCCTGTCCGAGCCCTGTAAGATCATCGTACCCAGTTCCGAGTATATGGTGCTCCAAGAATTTGTGCATGGCAGTGCCCCGCTTAGAACTATGGTTTTTGATTCGCTCTGCTTCTGTTTCTCCAACTTTGGCCTTCCAGTCTTTTAAAAATTGTTGATTTTTGGTCTTGCCTAATATCGTAGTTACACTAGGAAGTCTAGAACCATTTATATCATAGGTCCTTGATCCTTGGTCCGTGATTTGTGTACCAGTAATATATTTAAATTTATCAGATTTTTTTAATCTTTGAGGCATACCAGTATTTTTCCAGTGTTCTCGTAAATCATCTTCATTCATCATTAGAATCCATTCCTTTCAGCTATCTCTTCTAACAATTTTTTAGTCTCATCTAGCTTTTCTTTTTTAGTTTTTTTTTTAAAAATTTCATCGTATCTTTTTCGGTACAAATCCGTGGAAACCCTTGATTTTCCGTCCCATTTTCGACCTTTGTTTTTAGCTGTCATAATCCCCAATAGTGTTTTTAAGTGGTTTCCATTCATTCTCTCCAACTTGTTTTAAACTATTAAGAGGGACTTGAGATGATATATTTCCAGAAACAGAAATTCTTTCAACATCCGCTTTGAAAGGTGCTACAAAATGTTTTAACCACGCAGGAAAAATAAACATATCTCCTTCTTCAGGAAAATGTGATTGATAAGTAATGGCTTGTCTATTTCCTTCACCATATATAAAACTAATTCCACCTGGTCCCGCACTTCTTCCTTTGTATTCTTTAAATTCTTTTTTTATTTCTTCTGGTACCTTTAAGTATATCACAAAAGATAAATCATCTGCATGATCATGAGGAGGATTAAATTCATTTCTTCTTTGATAATTAATCCACATAGCTCTTAATAAATATTGAGGTGGTTGTTTAAATGGTTGGTTTTTCCATTGTTCAAATACTTTAGTATACATCTTTAGAAATTCATCTACGTATGGAAGTAAAAGTTTATAATCTCTAAATTTAAATTCTTTTTGTATGATACCCGCTAATCTATGTTGATAGTCATGCTCTTTAGTACTAGATTCTTCTCCTTCTTTTAATAATAAATTTTTAAATTCATCTGTAATTTTTAATTTACATACACATGGTCCCCATGTCAGAACTTGGTATTCAAATTTTACTGGTTTATCTTCTTTCATTCTATGTTCATTGCCTCTCTATAGTCATTCAGGTTAACAACTTTATCATTCATTATTTTAACACTGTAATGCTCTATTATTTTTTGAATTTGTGGAAGTTTAACATGTGCAAACGGCCAAAACAAACAACACACATAATACGCGTCTCTAAATCCACAACGCCATCTCCATTGCATTTTTTTACCCATAGAAGTTTTATGTGGTGGTCTTTTACTTACAGTACCAACCCCTAAAACTTCATGTATGTATCTAATGACAGATTCATCAGTCATTGACACTTCCATTCTTATACTCCAAGTAGGATAAGCTTTTTCGTTATTCCTTCTTTTCCTCATATATTGTTTATATTGTATATTTCCCTCGCCATCAAACAATCCTGCGAGATACGCTGCTTCAGTTTTTTCCATTTTTCACTATTCCTTTCATAACAGTAGTCCAAGGATTAAAATCATAATCCATTTTAGTGCAATTTGTTAGTAGTAGAATCATTACTGTCAGAGTCATTAAAATAATTATCTGAAGTCTCATAAAACTCTCCTTCTGAGTCACAATCCCAACATTGGGAAATTGTTTCTCCCCATTCTGTTCCTATCTTAAGGTGTCCATTACCTTTGCAAGTAGGACAGATGTATTTACGTACTTGTTTTAGTTTTAATTTTGCCATTTAACTTTTTTGCTTTCTCGTTTGCTAAACATTCTACAGTCTTACTAATAGATAACTTTGCATCGGGTAATAATACCTTCGACAAAGAGATCAAAGTCTTGTATGTTTCATGCGTTAACGAAACGTTTCTATATTTTGTTATATCGGTCATATGTTCCTTTCATTTATTTCTGAGCAATATATAGGATCAACGGGAGATTTGTCAAGTATGAAATTTATATTAACCATGATAATGTGCACAAGTGTATATAATACATGTTTGGAACCGTTCCCTATGCCGGAACGATATAATACCCATTATGAGTGTATGATTGCTGGCTACAATGAGGCCATAGATAAAGCCAAAGAAATAGGACCAAAAGAAGTTAATAAGTATGGAACTATTATAAAATTTTTCTGTTATGGAACTGAAGACGAAGATATTATATTACCTAAACCTAAACCTAAAGGAAGACAGATTTGACAATGTGTTTAAATTGTGTTAAAGCAAACTTATCTCACCACAATAGCCTATCACTTATTCCCTCTTGTGATAGGTTTATTTCATTTTCTTTTGTGTAATATTACCATCATCGTCTATCCATAGTTCCCAGACAATTCCATCAGCACAGTAATATCCATGTAACGTTTTCTTTTTCATAATTCATACTAACCCCTACAGTTTCCGTGCACGTACTCCTGCAGGAGCAAAGGCTCCGAGGCTACTGGCACGGGACTAACCCTTAGCCAGGTCACAGCTTGACGTACAGGGAATAGCGCGAGGCATTATTTGGACGCCGGTCCTTTTCAATTCTATCTACAGATACAACCAACCATCGCACTACCATCTTTCATGATGTGCAGGTTTAGTGTATCAACATAACCCGTTAGTTTTAATCTTAATATATCACACAAATCAAAACAACTGAGTCGAACTTGATCTAGTAATGTTATTCCTTCCATTATCTCCTTGGATACTGGAAGAAGTTGATATAAACCGTCGTTCAGGATAATAAGTTCCATTTTCAAACTCCTTTATTAATTGATACCATTCAGCTTTGTATTTCAGATTCTTCGTTCGATTCCAATTTCGAGCCGCTTCGTCTATTTTTTCCAACAGTGTCATTTTTACTCCTTCCCCATTTAATAATCCTATCAAAATTTCTAGTCTTTAATTTTATCTTAGGACCATACGGTTTCCATGCTTCGACCATAAGGTTTAATTCTATAACTAAATTAGTCCATTGTTTAGGAGTTATGTTAGCTACTTTTATATTTATTTCTCTATCTTTCATATATCCTATATAGGATATCTAGGGATTATTGTCAATGCCCTTTTTTACCTTTTCCACGATATTTTCCCATTCTTTTTTCGTGTTTATTTCTGTTCTTTTTGTGACGACCCGGACGCTTTCTAGGTTTATCACGTACAGGTTTAGTGCTAATACCAAACTTAGCTTTTTTACTCATTAAATTGTCTTATATTAATTTCATCTTTGCTTGTAACATGGGGCATATAACTAATTTTACCATTAATTTTTTGTTCTAAATCACTACCACATGTGACGCATCTAAATATAGTTTTATATATAGAAACAAAAATACTTTCTTCTCCACAGTGTGGACATTTTCCATTTACTACTTGTGCTTGTATGCTAATCTTGTCGAATGTTGTCATGTTTCTTTTTTCTCCTATATGCTTTCTTATTTTTTATCACACGTTGATGATAACGTCCATCACTTAATTCTTGAGCTATTTTATTTTTAGGTTTATTTTTCTTGAGAAAAAAAGCGTATGCTTTTTTATTCATTAGTATTGTATTAAGGTAAATATAACGTAGGCCATGCCTGTAATTAAGGCTCCTACAGATACTAATAAAATGCTTTCAATCCTGTCAATTTGTTTTTTTATTCTAGCAATTCTTTCGTGTGTTTGTTTTTGCATTATTCTACAAAGCTTTTCATGTGAGTCAATTCGTTGTAATGCGTCTTGTTTAGGCATGATTATTCAAGAATTAATTTTTTAATAGACTTTGATCCATCAATATTTAACTCAGTCTCAGCCATCGACTTGATACATTGATGAGTAATATTACTATCTTTTTTCTCACCTCTTGTAGCATGTCTTTTACCTTTTAAACACATTGCCATTGAAGGCTTACCTGTTTTAGGATCAATTTGGATTCTGTGTTCCTTGATTTCTCCGTTGATTATCATCAATAGGGCTACCACTAACTCGGTCAATTTTCACCTCCATTTTTACATTCGCATGTAGAACATTCACATTCTCCACTAAATTCACTAGGTGGTCCTCCCCAGTCAGAATGTTTTTCATAATCACAATGACAAGGACATCCGCATTTTTTACATTTAATTGGTGGGCTCATTCAGTGTGTACCTCCATTTTTATTTGCTCTTACTTTATCCTTTAGGACCTCAACATCTGTTAAAAGCTTCTCAGTTTGTTTTTGAATAAATTGGATATTCACTTTATTGTGCATCATATCCTCGATCCGTGTTTCAATCTGCTCGACACTTTTATAAAGATCTTCCAATAAAAAATGTTGCTCCTGATCGACGGGTACCTGTTCAGATTTTTTAAGTAAATCATTTTCAAACAACTCACGTGACGTCTCCAGTGATACCAGCCTTGCCGTCAACTCGGTGTATGCGAACGTGCCGGCTGCGACGAGCAAAATCAAACTAGCTACGGTTTTCATCGGCATCTGTACAGCCGCTGATTCTGATATGTTCATTGGTTTATCTTTAGCCATTAGTTATAACTATACCCCGTGTTGCCTTGTTCTAATTTTTTAAATAATTTTTCGTGTTGCTCCATAATCTCTTCATCTGAATCCATCATACGATCCATTTTATCTTCTAACTTTTCTACTATTCTTTCAAGTTTATCTACCTTATCCAAGACTACTGCTTGTTGAGTAGACAGCTCAAAAGTACGAGTTAGACTCCAACCAGCTAACGCCAGGAGAATTCCAACCAATAATGTCATTAATTTTTCAATCATACTTTACTTCGTTTTCGTAAGATATATCATGTCCATGATCTTTTTCATAGGCGTAAGTTCTCTTCTTTTTACCGCATTTACAGTTATCGCAAGTGCATACACCATAATCATCTGCATGAAGATCTCCACTACAATGACAATCACAATGACAATTTTTACACTTACTCATCTTTTTTTTGCCAACTAAAAAGCCAACTTACAAATCGGTTCCATAACTTTTTAATCATCTTTTTTCTCCACATCATAAAAAAATTTATCAGAATCTTCTGTTTTCCATTTCATATCATCCTCAACATTCCACTCACTCGTCTGTACTTTCCAATCAAATGGAATTTCATCCTTAACTGTAAAAGATGGAATGCTCCATATAAGTCTATTGTTTGGCTGAGCCGCATAATTGCCGTTCTCTAACGCAAGTATGTGAGCGCACTTATGCTCGTGCGGAATTTCAGAATGATCTGTATCTACTATATTACTCTCTGGATGTGCCCAGTCAACAGTAAATAAATAAGCACCTTTGTGCCATTTTTTATCTTTACCTAAAAATTTTCCTGATTGTCCGTCTAAAAAATCAAAATTAGTAATAGCAGGATAATAACTAAAACAATTCCAGAGTTCCAATTCATCAAGTCTTTGAGGTGGAACAGTTTCCGGTTGAAAGCCACGTTGAATAAAGGCCGAAATAGGCAATCTATAGAAGACAGCACCATTTTCCATAATACAATGAAAGAGGATAGGACGTCCTGTAATAGACGCCACCCCGAAAATAATACAATCTTCAACCTCTCCATGATGTCTGGTAAGGTCATAAAGATATTCTCTCCTGATCTGTGCATACATCACAGGTATGTTTGCATTTAGATAGGCCATACATAATTAAAATATGATTGCGCCTAATACAAAACCAACAACACCACCTATAATATATTCTCTGTGCATAAGCCAAGAGTGTTCAATATAATCTTTAGCTTTTTCTATTTGTTTGTTCATAGTTTCCTCCTATTTTATATTACCCCAATTGGGTCCAGATTCATAGTCTACTTTATTAGGAACTTCAAGTGAAACCGCGTGTTCCATTATCTCTTTAATTTTTTCTGCATTGTCACTTACAGATATATCCAATTCATCATGAACTTGGATGTGTGGAGTAATTCCTTCTTTATATAATTCAATCATCGCCTTCTTTGTCATGTCAGCAGCTGATCCTTGTATTAATCTGTTTAAAGCTTTGTAAGTGTACGCACGTTTAATCCCTGGTCCGTGTTCCAAGAGCGCTGCATCATGTGGCAATGCCTTATGGATACCGAACTGAGTAGGTTCCCATAAGTGAAACCTGCACAATCGTCCAAGTAAAGTTCTTATTTGTCCTCTATCTTGAGCGCGTTGCATTACATTATCCATTAATCTTTTTACAAATGGAACTTTGTTATGATACTGCCGGAACAATCCATCAGCTTTATCTTTACTGATACCAAGTTCAGCTTGTAATTTATTTTTTCCCATCCCGTAGAACAGTCCAAGATTTATTGTCTTAGCCTGTTCACGAGGGATCTCAGCCATGTCTGCCACGATAGTATGGAAATCGGCATCGCCTTTATTATAGGCTTCCAATACCTCGTCCACGCCATAGAGATTCTGTAAAGTTGCATAATGTACTACCAACCTAGGCTCTTGTTGAGAATAGTCAAATACACCCCATGTATGGCCCTCCTCGGGTATAAATAATGACCTAATCCGTGGTCCAAGTTCCTTGTTCCTAGCAGGAATTTGCTGAAGGTTCGGGTTAGAATAACTAAATCTCCCGGTTACTGTTCCTCCATTATCTGATCTAAGTTGATTAATTTCTGCATGAATTCTTCCTTTGTGATTATGTTTTAATATGGTATCAATAAACGTGGTATGCGCCTTGTTTATTTCTCGAGCGCGGGCGATTCTTTTCACCAGCGGGTGGGGGTGATTTTGAAGAAAGTTTTTTGTAAATGATGGAGAATTTGTTTTTTCGGTGCGGTCAAATGGTAGGCGAAGTTTTTCAAAAACTTGCGCAATACTCCTCGCTGCCCATATTTGGATATCTACTCCAGTTTCTTTTTTTACTTTTAATAAGCATTCTTTTTCTTCTGATGATAGGTTGTCTTTTAATTGGTGAGCTGCTTCAACATCTACTCGAACTCCTAAAAACCGCATATCTACGAGGCAAGGAAAAAGTTCTGTCTCTAAATCAAAAATAGATTGTATATCTTGGTGTAAAATTTCTTTTTTAAGTTCTTGCCATAACTCTAAAGTTATCTCTGCATCTTTTTCTGCGTATGCGCCAACATAAATGGCAGGTAGTTTATACATTTCTGCTTTAGGGTCTACTCCCCATGATTTTGCTGCGTCATATAGAGCTGATTCATCTTTACCTTTACCTATATATCTACGACTACAATTATTTAAATCATAACGCATTTGATTTTCATCAACAATTGCTGCAGCAATCATAGTGTCTACAATTTTTCCATTAATACTTAAACCTAGCGACCTGATCCAACAAACGTCATACATGGCGTTATGAAATATTTTTGTGGCTGGTGTAGATAATACATCTTGAAACCATTTTAAAACTTTTTTACGATCCATATTACCACCACCTTCGTGAGCAATTGGATAATATCCTGACCAATCTTTAACAGCTATCGCAATCCCGGTTACATCTCCTCTACCTGTAACATTACCTGATCCCATTTTTACTAAATCAGGATCTTTAGTTTCTAAGTCAATTGCAATTTCAGTATGTTTAGATAAATCTGGAAATTCTGTTGGTGGTAACCATTCAGTTTGTGGTTTAAAAAGAGGGATTTGCATTACTTAATAATACCCCATGAATTCTTTTTTTCTTTTATTTCTTCTTTCACTTCTTTAGGATAGTCTCTATCAATCGCCATGTCAATATAATGTTTTGCTTTTAATAAATCTTCTTTTTGATTTTTCTGTTTATGTCTACATAAATATTTTATTGCGTTGCCCTCAGCAAAAGGAATATTATTTCTGTTAATAAATTCTGATGGTTGAATAACCATAGACCTATAGTGATCACCGCCTACTTGCTTTTTATATATTTTATCACTCATAATTTTCCATTGGATATGCTTTTTCATAATCTTTAGGTCTTATAATATGTAAATTTTCTTTGGTTCTTGTTGCACCTACATAAAATAATCTTGTTTCATCATCAGGGTTTTTTCTAAATGATCTATTTGTATTAGTAGTTAGATCAGTTAATAAAACTACATTAGGTCGTTCTCCACCTTTAACACTGTGTATAGTAGATAAATGAATTCTTGGATTTGCTTTTAAATTTTCACCATTTCTACGCATACTTCTAATGTAATTTTTTCTTCTAAAATTTAAATCATCAAATGCTTCATACCAAACTGCATCAGTTTTTAATCCATAGTCTTTTAATTGAGATAAATTATAATAACTTTCTTTAGCCATTCCTTTAAGTTTTATTTTAGTTGCATGTTTAGGAGTCATATAACTATATATTCTTTCTACTTGTTTATAATTTAATGGAGTTCCTTTTCTTGCTAACTCCCAATCTGCGGCAGCTTCTGATGCATCTTTCTCTGGCATTTTTTTAAATCTATTTTCAAAATACCAACCTCGTTCTCTTATTTCATCTTCTATATTATCTAACATGTGACGAGTTCTCGATAAAACATACCACTCACCTGAAGACATATCTAAATCTTTTATATCATCGTGAAATTTTAAAGACCCTTGATGATCTCGCGGCGCCCATTCTTTATATCTTCTATTAGAAACTCTCTTAATAATACCTAAAGCAAAATCATGAATAGCTCTTGGTATTCTTCTTGATTGTGTAAGATTTAAAAGTTTTCCTGTTTGTGCAATAAAAGAATCTACATCAGCACCAGCCCATCTAAATATTGCTTGGTCATCATCGCCGGCGATAAAAGAATCTTCTGTATTATTCCATATTTTTTTAGCCATGTCCCATTGCATTAAAGATAGATCTTGTGCTTCATCAATAAATACAACATCAAATTTAGGACACTTGTCTGATTTAATAAACTCTAATATCATGTCATTATAATCTTTAAGAACGTTTTCTTTTTTATATCTTTCTAATTCATGGGCTAAATGAACTAAAGTTTTGTATTCCACTTCTGTATTATGTTCTCCCATTTTTAATTGTTGCTCTAGTGTTATATTTCTAAGTTTAGCTAAATGAATAAGTCTTAAGTAATCACTTTTAGTTGTAAATATACCAGTCTCTTGATCATCAAATTCATTATAATCTAAAAAAATATTTAATTTGTTACCTAGATCTTCGTAATGTCTTTTCTGCATTACTTGATCTTTATTGTATCCAAGTTTTCTAAATGCTAATGAGTGTAAAGTTCTAAAATAAGGAAGGTCATCTTCTGTATAATTAAATTTATCCATTGCTCTTCCTTTAGCTTCGTTGGCAGCTTTCTTGGTAAAAGCAAAGTATCCTATTTTGTCAGGATCAGTATCTTTTAAATAATCTTGTACTTTATTAAGAAGAGTCCAAGTCTTTCCTGTTCCTGGTGGACCTAATACAATTGTTTTCATT
>Ga0080013_1005787_pt1 | contig 11306 bp, 15 predicted proteins | sample ETNvirenome_6_85_FD_69236 | JGI IMG/M metagenome (GOLD analysis project Ga0080013, IMG submission 69236) | Marine viral communities from the Pacific Ocean - ETNP_6_85 (SPADES assembly) (version 2) | ecosystem: Environmental > Aquatic > Marine > Oceanic | place: Pacific Ocean | collected 2013-06-19
AGCCCGTCATCAGACATTTCAAAGACCATATCGTTAAGAAGGTCCATGATATCTATTTGTTCCCAAAGACACTTTTGTAGAACCATTAACAGGGCTCCGGCTGCTTGATTTGATAGTTGCATTATTTTTCTCCTTTGTTAAGTTGTTTAAAACAATTTTCAATCGATTTAATTGGGTCAATCTTATGTTTCCAGCCAAATTTATAAGTTTCGGCTAGGTCGGACCTAATATGTTTTGGGTCTCCTAGCCGGCTTGGCGCCGGATCCCAAACTAGTTGGTTGTGATGTTTTTCTACAATGCCCTTAATATCATTAACGGATATGCTTTGGCTGGTACCAATATTAAAGCATTTTCCACTTACTTTTTTTTCTAAAAATGCAAAATAAACGTTTGCGTCGCATATATCTTCAACATGTACATAATCACGAGTTTGTTCGCCGTCGCCGTCGATTCTTAAAGGTTCGTTGCTTTTTATCTTTTCCATCCACGCAGAAACAATTGTTGAATAAGAGCCTCCATACTCTTGATTCTCTGAAAAGACGTTATAGTATCTCAAACAAACAGTATCTAACTGGAATAAGTTAGAGTAAAGTCGGCACTCCATCTCGCTCATTAGCTTATGTAGCCCATAAGGAGATGTAGGGAAACCATTTTCACCAAAAACGGCACACGATGAAGAGAAAATAAATCTTTTCACGCCATGATTCTTTGACCATTCTAGAAGTTTCGACGTCGCCAGGGCATTGTGCCTCATCGTGTAAGCGGGGTTTAGGACTGAATATTCCACCCTAGGGAGGGCCGCTAGGTGGAAGACATAATCAAAATCCTCCTGTGGTAGCGTTTCGTTGATGTCGATACCGTCTTTCAGATCGATCCCAACAACGTCGTGCTTAAGAGATATCAGTTTCTCATACAGCCGGCTTCCAATAAAGCCCTTGTGGCCTGTGACTAAACACCTCATCTAAAGTTCCTGCTCCCATCGACAAATCATCTCATCCAACATTGTCTCAAGCGTATACTCGGTCTTCCAGCCAAGCACCTTTTGCGCTTTTGAGGGGTCTCCCCTAAGATATTTTAACTCTTCGGGCCTCATGTAGATTGGATTTTGTACTATATAATCTTCATAGTTCATATCTAATTTTGAAAATACAATACGGCACAAATCTCTTACAGAATGCGTCTCGCCGGTTGCAACGATAAACTCTTCTGGTGTTTCGTGGTTTGTGATCATGTGCATTGCCCTTACATAGTCTTTTGAATGGCCCCAATCTCTATAAGAGTCCATGTTGCCTAATTCTAGTTTGTCTTGCAGCCCTTTCTTAATAGCCACGGCGCCTTTTATAACTTTATTAGTTACAAAATTCGAACCTCTTCTTGGAGATTCATGGTTGAAGAGGATACCGTTACAAGCGTGTAGACCATAGGCATGCCTATAGTGCCTTACGAGATTGTATCCCATGACTTTAGCACAGCCATAAGGACTAACTGGGTTCATTGGAGTTGAAAGCCTCTGTATGCCGTCCTCATCGACAGAATTGCCAAACATCTCAGAAGAACTAGCTTGATAAAACTTTGCTCCGGGTGCCATGGTCCTGTATACTTCAAGCATGTTTAAGACACCTAGTGCGTTTGTTTGAATCGTGAATGATGGCATGTCAAAGCTAATTCTAACATGGCTCATGGCTCCTAAATTGTAAATTTCATCAGGCTTCACTTCGCTAGCAATTCTCACCAGAGAAGGGTAGTCTAACAAGTCTCCATAGTGGGTATGTACCCTTTCATTTAGCCCAATCTTGTCAAGTCTGTGGTTTTGGTTTTCCGCTACAGAATGCCTTCGAACGATTCCGTGCACTTCATAGCCAAGAGATAATAGGTATTCAGATAAATAACTTCCATCTTGACCGGAAATTCCTGTTATTAGTGCTTTTTTCATTTATTTAAAAATCTCCATATTTGTTAGATCTGGCCAATCGTTAATTGTCCATTGTTTGGCTGTCGTGTTTTTTGCGGTGGGAAGCTTCTCCAAGCCCTTTAGTGCTGTTTCTGGTGTCATATAATAGTGATAGCCAAACCTGCTAATATTTTGATCTCTCCAAGGCATATGCTCTTTTCTTCCATCATACGACATACATTTCAGCTCCTCGGCTGCTTTTTTATTGTCAGTAAGAATCACGCCACCTCTTCCCAAACTCAAGTGCTTGCGGTATTGGAAACTTATGCACATGAAAGTGTTTTTAATGTATGAGGATTCCTTCCAGAGAACAGCTGCGTCAATAATGTTTGTTTCTCCAATATAATAATAATCTTGCCAATCTTCATCTTTCCATTCTAAAGCAATATTTAATTTATTTGCTAAAAACGGAATAGAGATATAAGTTTTTTTAGGAATAATGATTTTTTTTATTTCCTGGTGTCTTAAACAAAGCTCGATGGCATGAGTGCAGCAGTCGACTGCGACTGCATGCGGAGAACCGAAGAAAGAAGCAATTTCACTCTCAAATTTATTTACAACGTCAAAACTCATTACTTTTTACATTCAATATTCAAACTTATTAAAGTTCCATTTTCTTTATCCATATGAGGGATATATGCTTGGGAGTGGTCATCGAACTGACTATGTTCGGTTTGTTTCCAGTCATATAATACTATATCATTATATTCTAAACTAGTCAACAATTTTTTCAAAGAATTTATATCATATGTTGTTTTATGGTAAATCTTCTGCTCTCCCATATCCATTCTGCCATAAAGTGGCCCCAGAACACTAGAAAGTGGAATTTCACCATTGCAGTATAGTTTAGCAATCATTTCAAAATTTGGCACTGCCAACCTAAGAATACCGTTCGGTTTAAGTACTCTTTTCCACTCTTTTAGCAACCCCTCAACTTCTTGCCTATCGAAATATTCAATAACATGCGAGGCATAAATTAAATCAATTGTATTATCTTCAAATTGACTTAAATCGGTCAAGGAATTATAGTCAAGATGTCTATAGTCTCCTCCATCGATGTGAATCCAATCCAATCCAAAGTTTCTCCAGCCACAGCCCATATTTATCTTCATATGAATTCCTTATCTAGTTTCTGACCTTCGTATGGGCCTGTCTTATACTCGTATACAATTGTATTATCTTCTAAAATCTCATATGTATGGCCGCCCTCAAGAGTGAAGCTTGCGTCGCCGGGATTTAAAATTGCCGTTTCAAGCAGTTGATCATCTAAATCATAAAAAAAACACTTAACAGAACCCTGAATGACGACCCAAGACTCTTGGGCTATCTTTTCTTTATAAGTTCTCTCTTTTTTTATGTGCTTATGGGGTGGGAACGTCTTTCCTTTATCCATATTCAGCAAGGCGCATTGGATGAAGTTATTTGGCTCTATTATTTCTTGCCTCTGTTTTTCACTATTCAATTTATAGGCCACATGAAGGAGTTTATTTTTATTAATCTTTGAGTATATTTTAATCATTTTTTAATTAATAGAGTTTGATAGTCAGAGTATACAAGTTCAAAACCTTTCAAGAGAAAATAAGGAACGGAATATTCAGACTTATTTACATAATCGGAATCCTTTATAGCGTCGGGCCTATAAGCATCATCAATTAAAATGATTCCTTTTTTCGAAATAATCTGCCTTTCAACAATCACCTTCGCCTCTCTTAGTTGTAAATTTCTAGTATGCGAGTCTGGATTTCCAGTATCGATATAGAGAAAGTCAATATTTCCGTCGAACGTTTTAAGGAATGATTCAGATGAACTTTCAATATAGTTAATCTTATTGTATATGTCTTCGGTCATCTTTTTAGATCTTCTTAGGTGTTCTTTGGATAAGTCAACAGTATAGAACTCATTTTCCTTCTTCGATTCGTTACAATATTCTGCTGCAATGATTGTAAAGCATCCAGCAGACCAGTCCCAAAGCTCACATTGTCCCTTTTTCCAAAATCTATCATCCGAACTCAAACACCCTTCAAGGTGGCCACCAACGTAACTTCTTGTAGTTCCTAACTCAACTATAGTTCGTGTCTTTTCTTGGAAATTCTCTTCCAAGAGTTTAAAGGCCTTTTCAAAGGTTTTGTAACGATTGCACCACTGCCCTTCGAGACCGGGTGGATCGATCAGGAATTTCTTGTACTTATTTAGAAAGTTCACTCTTCCTCCAGTAGGTTAAAGTTTCGGAAAATATTTTTCCACTTATTTAGATTGTTCTCATTTCTCTTCTTTGATCTTTTAATAATCGCCTCTCTCTTAACCTCAAGTTCTTCTTTTGTTATGGTAGTTGTTAAATGCTTGAGATGGGCCCAACTGTCAAAAAAGAAGAAGTTATCTTTGTTATACTCACTATACCATTCAGAATATTTCAACATATTCAATAGTTTCGGATTGCTAAAGAATAAGCCATGCGGTTTATTTTCTTCATCTAACTTCTTCCAAAAATCTAAACTTGGTAAAAAATAAACCACTCCAATATTTAAGTTTTCAAAAAGAGCTAAGTTACTCCAAGCATAGGGCACATGAATAACTCCCTTGAAGTCCTTAAGTTCTAGTGGCGAACCATATCTACTTGCACAGTTAGCGATTCCAAGATCGTTTAAAATACGTGCAACATTTAAAATCTCTGTATCATTTCTATAGGGAGGGATAAAAAACACCTCACTCTTATTTATATCGAGAGGGATCCCACTACCCCTAGATTCATCGTCATGTTCAATTCCCAAAGTTTTTGCTCCAAATGGCTGAATTAGACCTTTGATGTCTTCATCGCTCCTTTTCAGTTTAGCATATATTTTCTCAAAAGCAGTGTAGGCAACTTTTACAGTATTCTCTCTTTCCTCTTTGAATAAATCATAATATGCCTTATCTGGAAATGAACCGTCGTAAGTTTGGTTGTCAAAATAGTCAAACCGATTGCAAATCCATACAACTAAAGGCTTCTTGAAGTTATTCTGAATTAGAACTCTAGATATGGGGGCAGTGTCAGATGTTATTATTAAGTCAAACGAGTTGTAGTAATCTTCGAAGCTCTCCCAAGCATTATTTGCTATTTCTTTCGAAACATTGTAAATCTTATTTCCTTCTGTTACTCCATCTGTAAATTTTCGATGTGTAAAATCGAACCCGCATTGAAGACATGCATATTCAACATCTTTTGCGCATCCGCTGTGGAATCCTAAGTGCAGAACTTTAACTTTCATTTATTACCCTAAAGATGTCATCGATTCTATTCAAATAAGTGTGTTTATCTCTAATGAAATTCATCCCACTTCTCACCGCCTCGGTACTCTTGTTCCTCCAAAATTCCGCTGTACCTTCTAGGATGTCATAACTATCTGGGGTATAGAAGACATGCTCGCCAAAAGCCTCTTTGACAAACTTAGAATTAGTCCCCGGAGGGACCCCTATACCTAGAGATTTGAAAATTCTACATGGCAAATAACCAATGTCTAAATGAACTTTTCCTCTAAAATCTACTGTAACGTATGAGTTTATGGTGTGAAGATAATATTCTTTTTCATTAAGTAATCGTCGCCAAACGAATTTCTTATTACTATCTTCACAAGACTTTTTAAAATCATTAATATAACTCTCGTTTACATCCCAAACGCTGCCAATGAAGTTGACGTTTGTCTGATTTGGATTAAAAGTTCTTTCCCTACATATGTCTATCTGATGTGGGAAAAGAGTTGCTGCCCAAGGAAAATACAGATTCCCATTCTCTTGGTCGAAGTAAGAGAAGTCATTAATTTTCTCATAATCTTTTACTTTATTCTCATAGAAATAGAAATTAATAATATTCTCATCTTTTATGTTAAGGGATTCCCTGTCTTTTGAATCGACAAAGTGAAAAAGATACTTACAATCATCCCGTTCAGGAATATTTTTTAAAACTTGCCCCTCTGTTAAAAAGAGACTATTGGAAAAGTCAAAATTCGAAATATCATCGTTCTCATCAATCCAATGAGTCTCGTAGCCTTTATGTTTAAAGGCATTATAGAAAGCTTGGTGAATGTACGAGTGAGTATGTGAGTGAAGCTTATGTCCGTAGATTATTATTTTTTTAAACATTATTTAACTTATTGTAAAAATATTGTGCAATCTCAAACTCATCATGATTATCGATATCAATTGATTCAATCGGATCGATAACAAAGAAGCTTGGATTTTTTCCGATAATATTTTTATGTTCTAAAAGCTTCTCTCTAGATATAATATTCATTCCATATGTAAGGCAGAAAATATCTGGTAGATCTTGTGAGTTTGGAGCATTTGATAAGTCGTAATTTAATGGACCCCTGCTATCCCAGAGATGTTTCTTAATCACACCTACAGAAGCGATTGAATCAAATTCTGCATCGATATTGTAAAAGCAGTTTATAAATTGCCTGTAAGTAGCACTTGTGATTAATGGTGCCGTGCAGGGAGAGTAAAGTATGTATTCTGCATTAGTCATTTCAAGAAAATTTAAGAAAAACTCACTATTTGTGCATTTTGAACCAGCATAATATGCCTCCCTTTTATGAGTGAGTGCTCCTTTCTCAAGCGCCTCTTCAAGAGCGCCTTTTGAATCTGACGATACTACAACTTCGTCTATCTCCGGAATGCTCAAAAGCATGTCCAATTTTAATGAGAAGAGACTCGAATGGCAAAATTTCTTGAAATTCTTATTTGGAACCCTTTGTGATCCGGTTCGAACAGGGAGAATAGCTGCAAGCTTCTTCTCAATTAACGTATTCATGTAACTGCCTCCAATTTCTTATATTCAAAGCCTTGTCATCTAAATAAATATCCGCATACGGTTTCGGAGAGAAACCCGATACCTTCTTGAAGTTAGGCACATTTTCATTAATAGCATCAAACTCCAACCCATACTCCCTGCACCAATTGACAGCCTCAGAGAGTGCTTGGCAGCTCGCATTATCTCCCCTGCATGTATAGAGAATTAACTGATGCCCTTCCTCTCTTAGGGTGATTAATAAGTTAATCAACTCCTCTTTCTCACTTGTCAATTCTCCAATTGCCGGAAAAGCATTCTCACATAACGTTCCATCAAAATCAATTGCAAATATTAGATTATCTTTCAAAACTATCTCCTAAATTATTCATCCTAACCAGTTCTTTGGCTAAATTTATAGAACTATTAATTAAATTCTCATTATTGAAAAACTCATCTTGTGAAATCTCTTGTTCTATTAAATTTCTTGCAAAAGTGCCGATCGCTACACCATTTATTCGAACACCGGTCAAATCAGCAAGTTGCCTTGAAAGACTGTTTGTCCCTCCAGATAAAAGAATCGGGATTATTCCCTTCGATTTAATCTGCTTATATAGCATTTTTGAAGGAATTTTCGACTTTTCGCCTTTGATATTTCTTCTCTTGTTGGTTTTCATGTTAAATTTCTTATTTATAACATCAGCACATGCTACAGCCTGAAGAGTTGTATTAAAATCATCTTGACCACCAGACATGGGGTATCCATCTGCTTGAATGATAAGCTTATCAACAGATATTTGATTAATTTTATCAATTCTATTTTCTAAATTTAAATTTCCTAAATTTAATCTGTCAAGACATAGAGAATTAAAATTATTAGGATTGATTTTGACTAGTAATTCCCATTCTTTTAAAGTGTTTTCATCTTCTGCTATTGATGCATGAAGTTCAAAACATTCTGCTCCTGCATCAAGACACTTCGGTAATAATTCTTTTAGGATTTTCTCATTATGCTTAAAAGAGATTATATCATCTTTTGGACAAATATTTGAGCACTTACCACAACCAATGCACAATTCCTTAATGACTATTTCTTTTTCTGTATTTATGAAAGATTTTATTTTATCTTCTAAGTGGAAATCATAAGGGATCGCCTCAGTTGGACACACCGGTGCGCATAGTGCGCACGAGACACATGTTAGAGGGTCAATTGACGCCTTCCTAACATGGTGATCCCCGGACATTCCAACACTGGCCATAATAAATGGTCTGACTTTTATGTTCATTGAGTTCTCTTTAGCATGCTCAAACGCCAAATCGATACCTTCGGTGGCGCTCTTTATGACCTCAATATTAGCCGATACATCTAAAATGGAAGCACCAGCAAGCGTATAGACAAATGATAACCTCTTCACTTGTTCAGCATCTTCATTGCCAGCACCACAAATTACTTTAAAGCAATTTTGAGTCAAAATTGCTTTTAATTGCTCATACCTCAAGTCTTCTTTTAAGTTCTTCAAGTCTCTTTATGTTCTTTGTGTTTAATTTTCCTGTCCTACTCTTCCGAAGTTCTAAAATAAAAGTTTCAAAGAATAGCGCTTCATTTATAGATCCAGTTAGGTCGTTAACAGTGTCTGGGGTTAACTTAATGATGATATTTCTAGTTTCAATTTTATCTAATAGGCCTTTTTCATAAAGAGATTTCACATTCTTCGCTGAGTGGCTCGTAATGTTCCCTCCCATCGTTGTTGCAAATCCTTTACCTTTGATAGCAATAAGCGCTTGTTCAATGACTTTATACATCTTAGGGCTGTCGACGGACTTCTTTGTAAGCCCGTATGACGCTGCAAGATCAGACCTGCCAATAGTTAAACCATCGAGACTAGTCGAAGACGGAGAATTGATAATCTTATTCAGATTCTGAATGCTTGTTTTTGTCTCAATGTTTATAAATTTCTTACCACTAAAACCAACCTCTTGACTGGATCTGATAAATTTTTCAAGGGAAAAATTACTCTCAATCATTGGACCAACAATCCCATCAACCAAATAGTCTTTACAATTATTGATATCAGTTTTAGCCTCGCATCCACCAACCTTAACGAAGAGAGGGAGTGCGCTGCTAGCGCTCAAAAGGCGCAGCTCGATAAGATCTTCCAAAGTTGCGCCCTCGTCCTCAAAACTTATCTTAAATCCAGAGAGACGACCCTTTTCTCTACTTTCTGCGAACCATTCTATTGCCTGTTCTTTCATAATTACTCCCTTGGGATTGTCTCCCAGTTATCATACCTCTCATCATTAATTATCCTTTTCATGAAGACGTCTAGATCAATTCGCTTATTGCTTTTTACTAACTCTTTAAATTGTTCATATTGTCTGTCCGGATTGTGGTGGGAAATATCATCAAAAATCTTAAACTCTAAATCATTTTCTATTTTTTTGTAATCATTACCCCAGTTTCTATGTTCATTATAACCATTCTGATAAACGCTTCTATAGAAATCGATTCCGGTTATATAGACATTTGCATTTGATATATTTACAATATCCAATATCGCACCAAAGCCACTATTTAGTCGACTGTTTGCCTTGCTAGCATAGTCTAAATATAATTCTTCGCTAATGAATCTTATCTTATATTTTTCAAAATAAGACTTACTATTATTGTAAAAAATTCTATCTTTAAATGTCCTTTCCTTAACTGGATAAGGGCAACAAATAAATTTTAAACCATCAAACTTCGACTCATTAAGAATGCCACCACAAAGAGGATCGAAATCTAGTGAATTGTACAAAACATCTGTCCTAGTTCCAATAAAGGGAATCTTACTCTCATCTTCAGTGAGTTCCATACCCCTGTTGATTCTAACGACAACATCAAAAGAATCAATAAAAGAACCATTCTCTTCATACATAACCGATGCAGCCGGTCCGACAATGGCTATGGATTTATCTCGTAGGAAGGATTTATAAGTTCTTGTATGTTCATTTATTGAACTTAGTAAGGAACGCATTAAAATTTACTCCACTCGTTAGGAATTAAATCAATTATATCATTCTTATTACCATTTGTAAACCATTTTTTTGGCGCTATCTTGATAGATTTAGGATTCTGATTTAACCATGCGCCCCACCATGAGAAGGATGAATTTGCTACAATATTATCTTTGCAAATAGACATTAAAATAAGATCCTGCCAATCTTGGCGGGATTCTGAAAATGAGACATTCTTAAGAAAATTAAACTCCTTCTTGCACCATTCAATATCATCACTAAATATTAGATATTCTCTATCTCTTCCCATGTGTTCGATTGACTGCTTGTAGTAATCTATTGTTAAGTTGAGATGATAATGAGACAGATTCAAATAATCACCTCTTCTAACATGCAAAGAACAGATGTTATCTTGGATATCATATTTCTTTTTGAAGATCTTTTGAATCTTATCAATATTTAAAATATCTAAAATCTCTTGTCTACTCTCTTTGAAGTAATTTTCACTTTGAAAATATCCTCCTAAACATACATTATTACTAAAATAGGGTATTTCACTAAAAGAAAATTTAGGATCCTTATAATAATGTTCAAAATTTTCAACAAATACCTTTGATAGGTTAAAATAAAAAACCTTATTATATTTATTGTAATTAACTTGGTCAGTAATTTGAGGGAAGGTAGCCACCTTATTGTACTTCTTGGCATATGCTAGAGTCGTAGCGATGCAGAAAAGTTGATTCCCGAGACCAGAATTTGCTGGTCCGGGACCTCTTATCTCACAGGAGGCGAAATCACTAGACTCCATATCTTACCTGACTTTTCTCGATATCACTATAACTATCCAGTTGAATTCCTGCTCTCTCCATCAAGATCCAGTTTGAATTATTTTGAAATTTCTTCCATACCTGATCGATAGCCCAAATATCATATGGTAAGTTTGAGTTTAATTGTTCAATCGAATATTCAATTGTAGGTTGCAACTTTTTAACGAACTCTGTCTTTGCAATATACCCACAAGTGGTTTGAATGTTCCATGATTTATAGAAATTCGAATTATCAATTTTATTCAATTTTCTCATATTATTGTAGGCAACGTTACAAATAGTAAAGTTAGAAAAATCCCTATAGAGTTCAGAAACATGCTCCTTTAAGACGCTTGGCTCTATGGTTAACTTAAAATCATCTTCTAAAACAAGAAAACTCTTGTATCCATTTACTTGTGCATCTTTCCAAATATTCAAGTGAGATATTGAACAACCGGACGCTCTCTTTGAACGAGAGGATTCACTTGTCTTATCCTCTGCTGATACTCTTTCCCACAGTTCTTCCGGAAAATATTGTAAAAGAGGTTCCTTTACATTTTCTTCGAAGTGTTTTCTTCTATCTTGTCTCTTATCTAAGTTAATATAATAAATCTTATCAAACATTTTTATAATATCTCCAAAAGAAATTAGCGTTAGCTCTTAAATACTCAATGCAGCTGCTTTTATTTGCAAACCAATCCTCATTCTTATGCTGGACATTCTCATTTAAAAGTAGCTCGCAGTCCAATAGCTTCGCTTCAATTACAATTCTGGGACATGTATCGGACCCTAA
>Ga0080013_1005788_pt1 | contig 11305 bp, 10 predicted proteins | sample ETNvirenome_6_85_FD_69236 | JGI IMG/M metagenome (GOLD analysis project Ga0080013, IMG submission 69236) | Marine viral communities from the Pacific Ocean - ETNP_6_85 (SPADES assembly) (version 2) | ecosystem: Environmental > Aquatic > Marine > Oceanic | place: Pacific Ocean | collected 2013-06-19
ATCAGAGTTTCCTGTAGAGGAAAGGGTAAAAGTAACTCCCTCTGGGTTTCCCCCAGGATAACCCATAGCTCGGTAAAGGGTATCTCCCCTTTGCTCAATAGCCCACAAAGGCACGTTGTCTTGTTCCCAGTTAAAAAAAGATACCCAGAAAATGGTTCTCCCGAAAGACAAGAATGGGAACGGAAAATGGAACTTTATAATACACAATACATGAAGCCACCATGTGACAGTCGAGAAATGGTTAAAACTATAGCTTCTGTAAAAAACAAAGATTACCACTATAAATGTAAAGACGAGCCTATTTCTAGTTTTTGCGACCCTAAAAAATGTATAACAAGAGAATTTGGTGTGGGAGATGATGCACCTATTCCTGAAATAACTGAAATTAGAAAATACGTTTCTGATCCTCCTATTTACTTTGTATCAATTGGTGGAGACAGTGTTGAAGTTGATGATGCAACCTTGCATGATCCAGAAAAATTTTCACTAGCTTGTATGAATCAAATAGGCCAGCCAATGATGCCAGTTCCACGACATGTTTGGAGAAAATTACTAATAAAACATTTCGCTAATTTAAAAACTGTTCCCGCTCCTTCTTCGTCTAAAATAGATGTTCAACTCAAAGAAATTCTAGCAGATTATATAAACAAGACACCGGGAAAAGAAATGGACGATGTTTTAAGAGGAATTGCATATACAGATGGAGAAGGAACTGCTTATTTTAAATTTCCAAGATTCTGGAAATATCTTTTAAGGACTAAATCTTGGGCTGAAAAAACATATCCTAAGGGAAAAACAATTAGACTTATGGAAACATTGTTTGGAGTGGAAGAGATAACTAAAAAATTAGCTGGAAAAAACAACCGAGTTATGGCCATGAAAACAATAAAGCTTGATAAACCAAACCTTAGAATTAATGAAAGGCAAAAAGAGCCGTGGGAATAAGAACAATTATACCCGGACCTCCAGGAACGGGTAAAACTTTTCGACTTGTTAATCATTATTTAGAAAAAGAGATTAATGAACATAAAACAGATCCTCAAAAAATAATTTATATTACTTACAGCAATGCTGGAATTAATGATGTGAAAATAAAACACGATCTTTTATATATTTCAACTATGCATTCTTTAGGAACCAGAGAACTTAAAGTTAATACATCAAAATTATTATTAAATGGCAAAAGAAAATGGCAGGTATTTAAAAATTATCCAAACCATCAAGCATATCAAAATATGTCTTTTGAAACTACTGTCGATGCTGCAGGTAACCCTAAATATGAAAACAATCACATGCGAATAATACAGTACGCCAGATCTAAAAAAATAGACTTAGAACAAGCAGCTTTAGAACTATCTTTAGAACATGAAGAAATAGACTTTACTCATCAACTAAATCAAGATTTAAAAACATTTAAACAGCATACGGGAATGATAGAATTTCACGATATGATAGAACTTTTTATCAAACGAAATAAGATGAGCAATCCAAATAGTCCTATTAGCGAAATTGAAGCCGTTTTTTTAGACGAAGCTCAAGATTTAAGTCCCTCGCAATTTGAAATGTTCTTTTACATAGAGAAACATTGTAAAAGATCATACATAGCCGGAGATGATGATCAAACTATCTATACCTTCCAAGGGGCTGATCCTAATATATTTATAAATCTAGAAAAAGAAAACTTGCCCGAAGGATGGAAAACAAAAAAAGACAGCCAAATTGAATCTCACCGAGTTCCAAGAAAAATTCACGCCAAAGCTTTAGAAGTACTATCCCAAATAGAGAATCGTTTAGATAAATCTTGGGGTGCTAGAAAAGCTGATGGAGAACTCTTTGAACATTATCACTTAGATAACATAGACTTTACCGAAAAAAATTGGATGGTTCTAGCCCAAACTAACAAGTTATTAGATGAAATAGGAAGCCATTTTTTTAGGATTGGAACAAGGTTTGATCGTAAAGGAAATAAGATTTTAACTAAAGATGTTTTACAATCCTATAGAACGTGGATTCTTTTACAAAAAGGTGAATCCGTTAAAGAGGAAGATGCTAAGACCCTGTATGAAACCTTTCTTAGATATAAAGACGGCCATGTAGCTTATGGGTTTTCTAGCGGAGAATCATTAGAGGGAAAAGAGTATGTCAGCTTAAACGATTTAAAAAAAGACCACGGGCTGCTAGTGTCAGGAAGCTGGGAACAATTCAAAATTGATGAAGACACAAAAATTTATATAAAAACATTATTGAAAAAAGGTGATGATCTTATGAACGAAGCTAGAATTGAGTTATCAACTATACACGGATCAAAAGGAAGAGAGTGTGAAAATGTTGTATTGTTCATAGACTATGGAACTGAAAATCAATGGCTTCCTTTTCAAGAAGCAGAAAGAAACCCCGATGCACAGCATAGATTAATTTTTGTGGGGATAACTCGAGCCAAACAACGATTATATATCATGGCACCTTTGACCGATAAATACTACACAATAGGAGAACCCATCATATGATGAATATTAGCAGTGAGTTCTTTTTATTATCAATGATGACATTTTATTTTGGAGTTAAGCTTTATTTTATATTGATATGAGCGCATATGATAAACAAATTGGTGGCACACACTACCGCAAAATGAAAATTCAACCCAGTAAATTTATAAATGATAATAAGTTGCTATTCGCAGAGGGAAATGCTATTAAATATATTTGTAGACATACCCATAAAGGAGGAAAGCAGGACTTGTTAAAAGCAAAACATTACATCGATATGATTATTGAAAGAGACTATACAAAATGATGTTTGAAGCTCAAACTGAATGGATATCTCCAGAATCTTTTCCAGACTTAACAAAACATGACTACATTGCGATAGATTTAGAAACTAGAGATCCAGGATTAAAATCAAAAGGATCTGGCGCTCTAGTTAATGATGGAGAAATTATAGGTGTTGCAGTAGCGGTCGATGGATGGTCCGGTTATTTTTCTTTTGGACACAGCCAAGGCAATTTTTTTGATGAACGTACAGTCATGCAATGGATAAAAAAAGTCTGCGCACTACCTGCTACAAAAATATTTCACAACGCTATGTATGATGTATGTTGGCTAAGAGCCTATGGCATAGAAATAAACGGTCGAATCATAGACACAATGGTCATGGCATCTTTAATAAATGAAAATAGATTCTGGTACTCATTAAACAGCGTTGCTTATGACTATCTTGGTGAAATAAAAGATGAGACTGGATTACAAGCCGCTGCAGATAAAGCCGGTATAAACGCAAAATCTGAAATGTACAAGCTTCCAGCCATGGATGTTGGAGCCTATGCAGAAAAAGATGCCGAATTAACCTTAAAACTTTCTAAGGTTTTATCTCAAGAAATAGAAAAAGAAAACCTTAAGGACGTTTTTGAATTAGAAACACAACTTTTTCCGTGTCTAATAGATATGAGATTTAAAGGCGTACGCGTAGATATCGAACGTGCTCATATATTGAAACAACAATTATCCACACAAGAAAAAGACTTATTGTTCCAAGTAAAAAAAGAAACAGGAATAGATGTTCAAATAATGGCAGCAAGAAGTGTTGCCAAAGTTTTTGACAAGCTGTGCTTACCTTACAAAAGAACTGAAAAAATAAATGCGCCATCATTCACTAAAAATTTTCTCTCCACTCATTCTCACCCAGTAGTTAAAAAAATTGCAAGGGCTCGTGAAATAAATAAAGCACATACTACATTTATTGATACCATTATTCGCTATGAACATAAAGGTAGAATTCATGCAGACATTAATCCAATCAGATCAGATGGTAAAGGCACAGTCACCGGTCGATTTTCGTATAGCAACCCAAATCTTCAGCAAATTCCAGCGAGAGACAAGGAGCTCGGACCTATGATAAGATCATTGTTTCTTCCGGAAAGAAAACATAAATGGGGCTGTTTTGACTACTCGCAACAAGAACCAAGACTTGTAGTACATTATGCAGCAAAAAGTTCTCTCGCTAAAGATAAATCAGTAGTTGAGATTGTTGATAAATTTAAAAAAGGCTCTGTGGATTTTCATAAAATTGTCGCTGACATGGCAAACATCGCACGAATCCAGGCTAAAACAATTAATCTTGGATTATTTTATGGAATGGGTAAAGCTAAGTTACAAGCAGAATTAGGTTTGAGTACGAGACAAGAAGCTGAAGAATTATTTGATAAATATCATGACAGTGTTCCTTTTGTAAAAAATTTAATGGATAAAACGACTAAGACAGCAGAAAAAGATGGATATATCCGAACTCTAGGAGGAAGAAGATGCAATTTTGAAAAATACGAAATTAATGAATTTAGACGTGGAAAGCTTTCCATTACCGGGACAAGGGCCGAAATAGAAGCTAAGTACATCGAGCAATATAAAGAAAAATACCCAGAAGCAGAAGACGAAAAAATTGAAAGAATTCAAAAAACATTAAAAGAAGAAGATCAAACTTTAATAAAAAGAGCTTTCACTTACAAAGCTCTAAACAAGTTAATACAAGGATCTGCCGCAGATATGACTAAGAAATCGATGCTAAATCTATATAAAGAGGGCATTGTGGCCCATATACAGATTCACGATGAGCTGGACATTTCTGTTGAATCTGATAAAAAAGCCAAACGTATTGTTCAAATAATGGAATCTGCAGTTAAGCTGGAGATACCTAATAAGGTAGATTACGAAGCCGGTAAAAACTGGGGCGAAATACATTAGGAGGAAACATGGATACTTTAAAAGAAGTATGGTCGTGGGCAAAAGCTCATAAAAAAGCATCTACAGCAATAGTTGTAGTTATCGTTTTGCTGATTATCGCAGCACAATAAACACATAGAAGAGAAGTTCTTCAATAACAATGGGGGAAGAATGGTTCAAAAATGGTGGAAAAAATTTGTTGAATGGTTCTGGAAAGACTATTACAAATAATTATGACTGAAAAAACCTGTAAAAAATGTGGACACCTATGTCATTGCATAGAGGCTGATCACGAAGGGTGCACCTGCGCAAATTGTGAGTGTAAAGAACCAGAAGGATTAGTAGTCGATGATACTAATGAATGTGAATCATGTCAGTAACGGAAGAACAAGAAAAAGCCGAAGCTGCATCCTACGAAAATGAATCAGGTATATCACGAACTGTGCAAATTTCTTTAAAAGAGTATGATGAATTAAAATCAGAACAACATTTCATCAAAGATAAGACTTTAATTGACATTATAGATAATATAGAAAGGCTGGTTAGGGCCTTAAGAAAACATATTATAAGGAAACAATGAATAAAATATTTATATTTTTAATTCTATTATTCGCCTTGAGCGCCTGCTCGGTAGGCAAAAAATGTACCTATACACAAGAAGGAACTAAAATTTCTTCGTGGATATGGTTTCATAGCGACGGCAAGCCAGTAGATTTAGATAAAAATAACTGTATTTAGGAGAAAATGAAACTTAATGAAATATTTATGTACGTTTGTAATATTGATACTATTGGTGTGTTCAAAAGCAATAGCTGGTTCAACACAGTCTAATGTATCAGGTTCCAATACAGCAATAGAAGGAAACTATACCGGAGGGACTACGACTTACGAATCAGGAAGTGAATCGACTTCGACAACGACCAACACCACAAATTCAGATATAAGATCAGCGCCCCCTTCAGCTGGTGCACCTTCCTATAATTCTATGACACAAGATGTTTGTGCCGTAGGAGCGTCCGCAGGTCTACAGACATTCGGTGTTGGTATTTCTGGCGGCAAACATTTCATTGATAAAAATTGTGAACGATTAAAACTAGCAAGAATATTAAATGACTTTGGTATGAAAGTTGCAGCAGTTGCAATCTTATGCCAAGATGAAAGAGTATTTGAAAGCATGATTCAGGCGGGAACACCCTGTCCAATCGATGGTAAGATAGGTAAAGATGCATTAGTACTCTGGACTAAATTTGACTTTGAAAGACCTGATTACAAAGCTTATGTTAAACGTATGGAAAAAAGAAAAGAAGTCAAACCTGTATTAAAAATACCACAAGACAATTCTACAGATAAAAAAGTTAAAAACCTTAAATGATTTGGCTAACAATATTTATAGGAGTTATTATATATGCGTATTTTGCTATTGACCGTTTTGCTGACGATGTTAACCCTTACAACTTCAGCAGAAGACGTAGTCACCGGAAACATTCTACCTAACGCCGGCAATTCAGTTAGTTCCTATAATGGAGGATCCACTCCCGTCATATCCGATAATACTTCAGATACAACGATGAATAACAACACCACTTTGGATGGCTTTGCAATTACTTGCGATACTGCCAATGGTCAAAACGGTGGATGTGGTGCATTTTTCACATATGATAAAGCAGTTGAAGCTGCACATGATTTAAAAATTACTTCGACAGCAACACTTATTGATATAGACGGTACCGGACAAACATCAAATGATACCATTACTTCTACAGCCGATAAGCTCGACAATGGCATCACGTTAGACAGCACTATCGACATGCAAAATTGTGAATGGGCTAGTTCAGCCTTTCGCTGCGGTGACAGCACCGGAGCTGTAGACAGCTATACCATTAAAGTCAGGATACTAGATAGTAGCAACGAGGAACTAGCAACTGTAACACAAACAAGAACAACTGATTCAGGTTATAATGCCAATTCAGAAACGTTCACTGATCAACTTATTTATACAGGCACTGGTGCTCGTACATATGAATGGTCCTGGGAAGGTATAGATGGCTCTGGTTCAACATCAAACCATGCTAATCAAAGAGGGCCTAATTTACTAGGGGCTAAACTATCGATGACCTTTGATAGTGAAGACTATGTTACTATATCAACCGAATCACAGACAGCACTTACTAGTGTAGCAACAATTTTTGCAGAACTCGAAGAAACTTTTTCTGAAGAAATTAGTGCCATAACAACAGAAGAGCTTGTAACATTTTCCATGGAAATAGAAGAGGAAGCGTCTTTTGAAGAAACTGCAATAGAAGAAGAAGTATTTGAAGAAGAAATTATAGAAGAAACATCCTTCGAGGAAACTACCATGGAACCACCTCAAGAAGAAGTTATAGAAGAAGAAACAGAAGTAGCTAGTGAAGAAGTGATGGAAGAAGAAACAGAGGTAGCAAGCGAAGAAGAAGGAGTTGAAGAAGAGTCTACAGAAGTGGTAGAAGAAACAAATGAAGAAGCCGAAGAAGAAGCTACCGAAGAGGAATCTACTAGCGAAACTGCTACAACATCCACTGTTTCATCAGAGAAAAATTCCAAACAAAAAAAGGTACAATCGAAAAAAACACTCACAGAAAAGTTGGATAGAATAATGGCTAAAGTTGATGCGGACGTTAAAGACAGCGCCAAAAACCTGGCCCTCAAAAATATTATTAAACTAAAAGCTATCGCCAGCGAACAGGCGTCTTTAGATCTATATAAAAACGCTGTATTTTATAGACCCAAAGACATTTATTTAAAGCAACTAAATATCTTTGATAACAGGCAAATTTACGATACAGTTAATCTGGCGAGCTATATCAAAAACGATAAAGTAGCGATCAAGGCAAAAACCTTGTATGAGATAAACCTCAAAAAACAAAAAATATTAATGGAATTGGAGCAATTAAAAAATGGGAAAATTTAAATTAAAAGACCAACTTGCCGGTATCGCTGCTTTGATAGCAGCTATCGTAGCCATTGGGGGTGGCTTTGTTAAGTATGGTGAAATTACAACTAAGCTAGAAGCTTTGTCTGATCAAAGACCTGAACAAGTTGAAGAAGTGGCTACTAACACTGATAACATCATCGATAATCAACAAAATATCAAAATAATGCAAAAGGAAATGGAACTTTTACAAATACAAATGAAAGAACTAAAAGTTAGTGTTTCCAATCCGCTATCACAATAATATGAAAATATCAGATAATACATCTGTATCAATGCCTATGCGTAATCTGTTGTCCATCGTGGCAGCAGTAGCTGTAGGAGTATGGGCTTACTTTGGTGTTATAGAAAGATTAAATAAATTAGAAACTGGTGGAACCCTTTTAGAAAAAGATTTACAGCAAGTAACTAAGACACTTATTTCTGATATTGAAAAGAATATTGAATTTAGAATCAAATGGCCGAGGGGCGAGATTGGTTCACTCCCTGCCGATGCTCAACAAGACATGAAGATCCAGCACCTAGAAGGAAGGGGGGATAAGCTTGACGGACACGTCGATAACTTGAGGTACGGAGTTAATGTTGGAGGAGTGGAAAAATAATGTTCGAGCTACTTGCTTTGTTCTTAACCGGAGGAGGGTCTGCCGCAATGGGCAGTATCCTCAAGGGTGTATTCGGAGCGATGACGGATTCGCGTCAACAGAAGTACGAAATGGAAATGGCGCGGGAGGCGCGAAACAATGAATTTGCAATTGAATATCAGAAGAGTCTCAACACAGGCCCAGGCAGCGCGTTCACTCGCGCTACTCGTAGGATGCTCGCTCTTATTGGGATGTCTACGCTCGCGTTCATCACCTGTATTACAACCGTCTACCCAAGCGTACCGCTCATCAGTACAACAAACATTACAGGAGAAGGGCGGAGAGAGTTTCTTTTCGGACTCCTCAGTTTTCCAGCAGAGCAAGCCCCTTTGGTCGTTACAACAGGACATATTGCGCTCTTCCAAGCAACCGTTGTCCTCCCCATGATCGTGGGCTTCTATTTCACACCCGGAGGCAGACGATGATTGATAAGGACTCGTTGATAGGCATAGGAGGAACTGCCGCGACCTTTTCGGGTTCTTTGCATGAATGGATAGGTGTATTCGCGGGTTCGCTTACCATCATATTCATGGCCGTAAAACTTTGGCAGGAGTTCAAGAAGCGCAAATGAGCAGGTATCGTTCATATGGAAAGCTTGACGATCAGGTACTTAGCGAGGGGGATCGTGGATTTCGCGGTATCGATTCGTACCAGGAGAAGACTTCGCTCGAAGGTGGATTCGTAGAGACTTCCGAGAATATGCGATTGGTTGGTGACTTGGCGGAGACGCGCAAGGGCATAGACTTCCTTGCGGGTGCGGTTACGCTTACCTACTCAGCGGGGACTGAACAGGTATTTGCATCAACGCTCTTCAGCGACCCCGCAACTGGCGTAGAGTTTGTCGTAGTGGCAACCAAGGACAAAGCGATCATATGGAATGACGCAAACAACTCGGGCATTGCGATTGATTATCCCGGTTCGGAAGTAGTCGCTACCGCAGACGGAGCGAGTTTCGTGCAGTCGATGGAGAAGTTGATTTTATTTCGAGGCAAGAACAAGACCCCGCTCGAATGGGATGGGGACTATTCAAGCCCGACTGATTTCGTAGTGAAGGCAAACGCATCTCCCGGTAGCGGAAATATCCAATGTCCGAATACCGACTATGGCGTGTTCTTTAGAAACCGACTTATCATTCCACAACCTACTGATTCCAAGTACTCGGTCTTGATGAGTAACTTGTTGGACACGGACGTCTATACTACCGCTGACGCGCAATTCAGAATCAACAAGGGTTCTGCGGATTTCCTCGTAGGATTTTATCCCTACCAAGAAGACCAGTTGATCGTGTTCATGCGTAATAGCATTCACATGATAAACAACATTGCGACCGTAAGTGCCGCCAATACTTACGAGATCACTCGTCAGCATGGATGCGTAGCTCGCAAGAGTATCGCTCAGTCAGGCCCGCAAACCTTCTTCTTGAGTGACAATGGAGTTGTCGTGCTTAGTCCCGGTACTGACCCTGCAAAGGGATTGGGGGTAGCTATAAGCAAGGTTACCGGAGAAACGATTCCGATGACCCGCCAAATCCAAGATCAATTTGAAGAGGTTAATTACAAATATGCCGACCTCGCGTGCGGAGTTGTGCATGATAACAAGTACTACCTTGCAGTACCTACCGGATCTTCCACGAAGCCAAACAAGGTATTCGTATATAACTTGCTCACCTCCACTTGGATAAGCGTAGACGATTACCCCGCAATGGTAGGAAGCTTGGCATTCCAAGTGGATGACTGGGTCATCTGCTCACACGGGAGCAACCCGACCAAACGCAGACTCTTTGCGTGCAATCCCACGGGATGGTATCTCATGGAAGAAAACTCAACTGACGATAGTGGTAGAAAGATCGGGAGTTCGAGCGAGTCAGGCACTACTGCAATAGCAGGGAAACTCGTCACTCGCGCATTCACGATGGGCAACCAGGAGGTCAAGCGTTGGAGACGTGGACAATTGGGAGTCAACACGGTTAACAATGATGCGTTCAACATCAAGGTCAATACGCTCGATCCTGACGCTTCGACTACCGTCCTGAGCCATACCGCAAGCGGGACGGAAGAAGCCCTTCTGCGCTTCGGTACGGGACGCACAAGAGGGTATGGGGCGCAAGTTGAGATAAACGTTACTGCGGGCAGACCGAGCTTTAGACACGTCTCCTTGGATGCGATCCAAGATGGCGCGAATATCAGAACGGAGGTTGCGTAGATGGCAATTACCGCATCAGTTAGTAGGGGGTTTACGTACGCTACGGGAGTGGAAATCACGGCAGCCAATCTAAATCAGTTGGGTGAACCTACCGTGTCCATCAATGAATCAAGCGTAAATATTACCGGAGGCACGATAAGCGGAACGATAATGACTTTACGATCCTATGCGGTGAGCGGAGTACCCTCCGCATCCCCAGCCGGACAAATGATATACGTTACGGATGGAAACTCAGGCGCGGCAACGGTTGCGGTATCTGACGGATCGAATTGGAAAGTAGTGGCATTGGGAGCAACGATAAGCACGTGAACGTATTGGTCAAAGCGCTCGAACTATACGAGAAGATCGGAACGGATCTATTCAAGGACATTGCGGTATACATGGACAGGGGATACGTCTTCAAGACTCCGCATAGCTTGATATTCGGCAAGCCCGTAAGACGCGACCAGGGCAACCCTGACGCGCAATGGGACGTGAAAGATCCTGATGCATGGTATGTCAGAACCGCAGTAGGCGAGGGCGCGATAAAAGAATTTATAGAACGAATGCCTTATCCACTTCCATGGATCGGATGGATGAGGAGCGTGAAGAACAAACCAGTCAAATACTTTAGTTGCGAACAAGTTAGGAGAAGAACGATATGAGTAGTCCCGATATTAATTATCCCGAGCAACCTTCCTACGGGGAAGGCATGGCGGAAGCGTTAAAGGCGCAAGCCGAGTTCCTCAAGGGAACAGGTGACTTTGCAGACGTAGGCAGCTTGGAAAGCTTGTTGCCACTTG
>Ga0080013_1005789_pt1 | contig 11305 bp, 11 predicted proteins | sample ETNvirenome_6_85_FD_69236 | JGI IMG/M metagenome (GOLD analysis project Ga0080013, IMG submission 69236) | Marine viral communities from the Pacific Ocean - ETNP_6_85 (SPADES assembly) (version 2) | ecosystem: Environmental > Aquatic > Marine > Oceanic | place: Pacific Ocean | collected 2013-06-19
GAACAAGGTTCTTTTACGAGTGAAGATGCGTGTATGGATTCTATGTGTGGTGACCGTAGAAAACCTACAGATTACGGTAGTAACTTATCACACGACATACATAGACAAAAAGAAATTATGAAACGCTGGGATTGAGTTCACATCTAAGTGAGACAAGGTAAAAAATTTTTGTAATTTTTTTTGAGAAGTTGAAGCTATTTATATCATATGAAAAGAATACAACTAAAAGAATCAGAATTAACAAGACTAATCCAAAGGGTTATTAATGAAAAGTATACCCCTTCGTATTGTTGTGTCCCAGATTGTTCTCTCTGCAGTGTGCATTGTTCTGGTGCACCTTGTGCTTGGTCTGACCCTATTAGTGCAGATACTGCATCTGACCGCTCCGACTTTACTGCTAAAATGGACGAGCCTCATATAGGGGAATCAGATTTAAGAAGAATAATCAAAAGAGTTATTAATGAGGATGTGTCGTGTAAATGTATGCAATTGATAATTGTTCGATATCAAAACGAAGATGGTAATGTGTACAAAGAAACACATGAGTGGGTATTTGTAGATTGTCCATGTGATAGTCAAGGAGCTCTTAGTCCTAAAATAGTTACAATAGATAGTGACGGAACATTTGAAGAAGACGACGATTTTGAAGATGGTGGTACTGAACTTGCTAATTGTAGATGTCCTGGTAACGTATTACCTGGTGAGTATTGTGATTTAAATGAAATATGTAGAGCAGAAGCTGGAGGATGTTTTTGTAGAGAACAAGATAGAGGTCAGTATTGACCATTTAAAAGATATATAAAACAATATTATGTATACAGGACTAGGAGATAGAGTGGACAACTTAAACGAACAAATACTTAGAACGAAAGAACTTATGGGTCTTCTTATTGAAAAAACTTCATCTACTGGTGTGTACCATGAGTGGAAAGAGTGTGGTGATAGTACAGGACCTTCAGTTAATAGTGGTAATGGTATTGGATTTTGGGTTAATGGTCCAGGATGGAATGTGGGAACACAAACGGGAGGTTCTCCAACTTATCCATGGGCAACTCATCAGAATAGTGCAGCGTTTTGGACATTCTTACAACAACCGTCACCAGGAACAATAGTAAGTTTTACTGTGAATAATTCTGCAAGTAATAGTGCCGGACTTAGTAACCTGAAAATATGTTTAGAATATATAGGAACAACTCAGACAATAGGTGTTGCTGGAGGTGGTACTTTTCAATTTGCTGGAGGAAATGTGCTTGCAAACGTTACATCTTATAGTAGTGGAGAAGGAGGTTGTAAGGAATGTTTGGGTAGTCAACAACAACATGCTTGTATTGGAAGTTATTGTATGGTAGACCCTAATGGACCATACTCTTCTTTGTCTGATTGTCAAGATTGTTTATCTGACCCACAGTGTCCATGTGACAACTTAACATGGAAATGTGTAAATAAAGGAAGTCATCCCAAATTTGGTAAACATTGTGTATCAACAAATGATGGTAGTGGACAATTTACTAATTTACAAGATTGTAAGGATAATTGTGGACCTTTACCGGCTGATAAAGATAAGGTTGATATATCTATAGATGGTTTAAGTAAGATGGGTAATGAACCTATGGAGGAAGGAGTTATTAATGAAACGGATGCCACTACAATAACACCCAACTTTAAAGTAATCAAAGGACTTTTAGATATTGACGGTAAAAAATATAAACTTGAGTCGGAAAAGATGTATATGAGAATAAGTATCGATATTGTTAAGGTTTCTACTGATGTTGATGGTCTGTCTCTTACGGTCGAACACCCACTTAGTGGAAAACTTATGACAAATAAGATTAGACAGAAAAATGTCGATAAGGTTGTAAATGGAGCAGCAAATAATGAGGACGAGATTATGGTAAAAAACCTAGATGGTAAAGAATTCTATTTAGTTAAAGTATAAAAAATTTTTCTAAACCGGAATCCGGATTTCCCCGACCCCTTTTTATGTTAGACGATATATTTATAAATAAAAGAAATTATCATGAAAAAAATTAGATTATCAGAAGCAGACTTAGTTAACTTAATAAAAAACGTTATTAATGAACAAGGTAGTGGTACGGTTACACATGCCATGATTCAACAATGCAAACAGATATTAAATAATGTTCCCGGAACTAGTGTTGCTTGGAAACAAAACATGAAACAAGCAGTTTTAGGTAAATCCTGCATGTGGGTTAGAAACAGAATGTCCCATTTTGGCCAAAAAATGAACCAGGCAACACCTGGAAGTGGAGCTCGGGCTAGATTTAAAGCTAAAGTAGGGTTCCTAGAGTGTTTACTCGGACAAGTATGTAATTAAAATCCCAAAACGGACGTTAGGTATGAAAATAATACAATTAAGAGAAACAGAACTAACAAGACTAATCCAAAGGGTTATTAATGAAAAGGTGAACGCGCCAATGTGTTGTAACCCACCAGAATGTTCTATCTGCAGTGTGATGTGTGATGGTGAATATTGTGGTGGGATTCATGAACCTATTAGTGGAATGTCAGTATCTGACCACTCCGAATTTATGGACGAGCCTCATATAGGGGAATCAGATTTAAGAAGATTAATTAGAAGAGTTATTAATGAAGAAGGTCCCATATATGGTCCGGGAGTAGGAATTTGTTTATGCCCACCACCATGGCAACCTTGTGGTTGTTTAGGTCAAGCAATGTCTATGGGTATAGCACCAGAAGATATGGACCCTGCAGATTTTAAAGGTAATGAAGATACTAGTAAAGGTATGCCTAATCTTTTTATGTTAGGTAGAGAAGACTCGAGGGACGAAGAGGAAGTGGAATCAGGAGCAGTTAATGAATGGGATTTAAGAAGATTAATAAAAAAAGTTATTAATGAAGCAGCACCAACCGGAACACTAGTAAATTATGCAAGGGCGTGTACAGGAAGTAGTACAATAGGTCCTAACTGCTGGGAAAACCCAACAGGAAATCCTATACAAGTAGGTGACGTATTAAAGATTACTGGTGGTGGACCAAATTGGGCTCTAGGAAGAAGTTTTTTTGCAAAAGATGTAGGAGGTTCTTGTAATACAATATATATTAATGCCGATGTAGGTACGACATGTCCTAAGTGTTGTCAATCTTGGGGTTGGGGTGGTGCAGGAAACCAAACACCATCAGGAGCTTGTGTAGCTGCATGTCCACCAGACCAACCTTATGCGTGTAATAATGGTTCATGTATACCACACCCTAATGGTCAATACCCAACCCTAAACGACTGTCAACGAAACTGTGGAGAAGACGACCAATGTCAATGTTGTAGTGGAGGTGGTGCAATATCAATGAATGGTCTAGTTCCAGCTGGAACATGTTCAAGTTATAATAGTAACACCCTTAGTAATTGCCAAGTCTCACCCCCTCAAGGCAGTATAAATTGTGATGGTAACTTTGGTGCTGGATGGTTTTGTTTACCTCCAGGTGGGGGTGGTCAAGGTTCTTGTCAGTACACACCCTCAATGACTATTGGTCCTAACGGTCCTTTTGCTACAGAACAAGATTGTGAGACTTCAAATTATTGTGGTGGTAGTACTGGGGTTGATTGTACTCAGCATGGTGTTGATAATGTTGACCAAACTACGGGAGCAAATCCAGGTGGTTATTTTGACCCACAAGGAGCTAATGCAATTGCTAATGGGAATTGTAACCCAATCCAAAATAAAATAAATCAAGGTTGTCCACCCAACTGGTCACAAGAAAAATGTGATTGTAGAATGGACCATCTAAATTTCTTGTTAACTCTTTGTCAATCAAATAGTGGAAATGTCACACCAAGTTCAACTTTTACAAACTCAATGACCAACCACTATAACAACCAAGGGTGTTACGGTAATCAAGGTTCACAATCTAGTCCACACCCTAATAGTGTATGTGGTAAAAAGATTAGTATCTGCCCAGGTAGTACAGCAATGACACAAGCAAAATGTAATTGGTTAACTACCTTTACAGCAAACAATAACTGTAACTGTTAATTATATGAAAAAAATAACGTTAAAAGAATCAGAATTAGTTAACGTTATCAAAGGAGTTCTTAATGAAGCTTCACAAATTCACGGATGTAATTGTTAATCATATGAAAAGAATAGTACTAAGAGAATCCGAACTAGTTAACCTAATCCATAGAGTTATTAACGAAGTAGAAACAGCTGATTGTAAATGTTGTAAGGCTGGACCACAACCAACTATAGATGACCACTTAGAAGGAACTGGATTAGAAATATCCCTCATTAATGAGAGTTCTTATAACGTCGCAGGAGGGTGGGTTCCAACACCAGGATGGGAAGAATTTTGGTCGGATTGGAATGGTGATGATGTATGGGTAGAGATGCCGGATTCTAAAAAAGAGTTATATCGTATAGAAGATAAGGCGTATAGGAAAAAAGTTGAAGATGGAAAATCAGTAGCATTTTCATCTCACAACCCAGATATAAAAATGCCTTTGTCTGATGAAGAGTTTTTGGTGAAATATAAAAAAAGTAGGGAAGATTTTAAAGTTATATTTAGAGCTGCAATAGTTAAAGCTAAAAGGGCGGCTGTAGCCTACTTTAAAGAATATTATAGTGACAAAAATCCGGACGTATATCAAAAACTAATCCCAAAATTTATGAAAAAAGATTACACTGCTGAGGTTAAGGATAAGGTTAGAGTTTCGAATGTGGAGTATATACATGAAAAATTAGATATGATAGCCGAGTATAAAGACTATACGTATGTGCATTATTCATCAGATAGTGTAAATGATGTAAGACTAATTAGAGCGTGGGCTTGGGTCAAGGATAGTGAATCATTGTATCGATATAATATAAACCTATATAATTTTACAGAACCAACTACTAGTGGTTGGGAGTTCAATATTATAAGTTCCACCATACATGAATTAGCTCATATTATAGATAACATTCTTAGTAAAGACCTTGGCATAGACCCTATTCCATTTGATATTCGTACTGATGCATATGAGATACCAACCAATAAGGATGATGATAGAGAGGCCTATGTTATTAGAAAAAGTGAGAGCTATGCTAGAATGCATACTATTAGATGGTTGTTCGGAGTACATTCCAACATAACTGCGGAAGAGTGGGTTAAACTATGGATGGATAAGGTTAATAATGGAGAGATAGCTTTTGATGAGAGTTATGTATGGGAAGAAGATAGAGGAGGTAAGACCATTCCTAAACCTAAGTTTAAGTCATTCGGAGATAAGGTTTATCTTGAACTCTCTCGACGATTAATGGATAGAATTTGGGGAGGAGGTAGTCCATGGGTTAAACATTGGGCAAAGCTCAAGTGGGACAGAGGCAGACCCTCTACTCTAAATTCTGATAGAGCGGGTAAACCACAAAACTATGATAATGTGTGGACAATACTGAGTAAGATAAAATATGAAATAGGGAAAGACCCAGACGACCCTACAGCGGGGTACGATGCATCAGGTATTGGAGCTTTATTAGCTGAAGTTACTATTGACCCTGAACAAGTTTACACTGTAGGTTATGATAATGAAGACCTATTCTGGATAATTTTTGATTTTTCAGAACTTGCAAAGGCTAATGAACTATATGTAAAGGTAGACCCAACAGACGTACAACAAGGAGATAAAGAAAATTTAGGTGACTTTGAGAATTACTTTAAAACTCTAGAGACGGCTTAGAATACACCCAAAACCATTCCCCGAATAAAACATACTATTTACATAATGGGTATTGATTTATAAAGTACTTATTAATATTGTTGTACTATAAATAACAACTTATTAATAAACTAAAAAAAAAGAAAAATGAAAAAATTAACGTATTTAAGTTTAGTCGGAGTAATGGGACTAATCATGTCATGTGGTGGAAACACTGAATCAGAAGTACCAGCTGATGTGGAGCCTGTGGTGGAAGATACTCTAGCAGTACCAGCACCAGTTGAGACACCGGTGGAAACAACTACAGAAGCAACAGAATAAATCTTGTAACTATGTAAAAAAATAAAAGGTCCCGAAAGGGACCTTTTTATTATGCATTTTATGTTTTCTCCTATACTTGTTTGTCCAGCGACAATATGGGAAAATAGGTTAAGACGAAAGTTAGATAAACCAGAAATTAAGACATTTTTCCTTCATTATTATATTAAACCCTTAAAACGTATTTGGTATTATGCTAGATAATAATATTTATTATTATTAAAACATATTTATAATAAAACATTATTGTTGTAATTGTCCTCATAGAACAAGAATAGGTAAATAAAATAAAAAATAGAATAACTACAAATGAAACGAATTAAAGTAAAGGAATCAGACCTAACTAGATTAATTGAAAGAATAATATGGGAAGCTACACCACCTAATGTAAACACACCCAAAGCAAAAAGAAAAGCTAAACCAAAACCAGCAAAACAATTTAATGTAAGTGATTGGTCAGGACCGTTTACTAAAAAAATAGATACTTTTATAGGAAATAAAAACTTTAATGGCGCTATAAAGTTTCTAAAAGGTCAATTAGCAACTTGGTCAAAGAAAGGTAATAGTGCTGGACCAGCGTGGACAAAACAATTAAAACAAAAAAGTGCGGTAGCCAACAAAGAGATACAGAAGGTAGAAGCGGCAAGGAGAAAGTCTAAACCACCAAAGAAAAAACCAATACAAAAACCTAGGAAACCACGACAGTCTCCTATGATGCCTATGGATGGAGGAACACCTAAAAAACTTAAAGAATCAGACCTTAGAAGGTTAGTCAAAAGAGTTATAATACAAGAACAAACTCCAACTATTAATAATATGTGTGACTTATGTATGGCCTGGTATAGTTTTAATTCTGGTGGTGTACAACAAAATTGTATGTGTCCTACTTGTGCCTGTGGGACTAACCCACAAACTGGACCTAATACTTCAGACTGTGAAATATGTACACAATGGTACGCGTTTAACCCTGGTAGTGTACAAGATAACTGTAATTGTCCAACGTGTCCTTGTAGTACTTCTACTATGGACAAACCATCTTGGGGTAAAGACAAATATAGAGAGAAAACAGGATTTACAGATTTTAGACCTGATGATATGGTAGATTATGCACGAAAATTAACATTAAGAGAATCAGATTTAAGAAGAATAGTTAAAAGTGTTATGAATCAAAACACAAGACATAATGGGAGAGGAATCGGTAGTTTAATAAACAGAATATCTAATAGATAGGGATGAGAAATAGATTTAACATTAACGAATCAGAAAAGAATAGGATTAGAAACTTACACCGTTCAGTATTACTTGAAGAAAAAGGTAAGGTTGATGCGGTAACTTTTGACCCAACAACTCCCGGACCTCCTGGTCTTGGTGGAGATGTACCTGGAAGTGGAGGTGGAGGTATTCCAGCATCAACTAGACCTGGAGGAAATTCAGGGTTTAAAGCTTTGCAAGATATACAAGTTTTTGATGATGGTACAGGAGATATAACAGGATATAGTTGTTTAGACGACCCAAATAACCCACCAACCTACACTAAATGTGCAGCTTATGGTAGTCCAGAATACGTATCTTATTACGGAACAACACCACCACAATATCCAACATTACAAGATTGTAACGCGACTGGACCATGTAAAGGGTCGGAACCAACCAGCGGCCATCCGTGTCCACCAATAAACCAAAATTCACCATTCCACACCAACTATCCTGAGTTTTGTTACAGGGATGGGGCAGGTCAACTAGTACATTGTGGGTCGGGTGGGTATTATGCAGGAAATCCAGATTGTGATTGTTGCCCTTAAAAAATTAATTAAAATATGAGAAATAGATTTAACATTAACGAATCAGAAAAGAATAGAATTAGAAACTTACATAAAAAAGTATTAGTTGAACAATACGGTAAACCATTACTTGCTGAACAAACAGGTTCTGATGCTGGTGATTACCACATGTGGGAAAATTGTGCTGGAGGACAAGTCGTTGCCTTAACTGATGACCAAACAATGACAGCAAATGGACAAAGTTGTCACAACGCTGCGAACCAAAATCCAACAAATCCCGGTATAGTTCTAGCTTGTACTCAGGCATTAGTAACTGCATTTGGAACTGGACCTGTTCTACAATGGAATACTGGTCAACAAGGTATAAAGTCATGTTGGAAATATTTAGGAACTCAGTTTTTCAACAATGTCCCTACTACTTCTTCACCTTCATATCAAGGTGGTTCAGGTGGTGCAACACCAACAACATTACAAAGTTGTAGTCAATGTACTGGCTCAGGTGGTGAGTTAGCTTGGATATGTGCGGATGTAGGTGGTGGTCAAGGAGGTACAGGTTGTTACCAAGCGCCATGTCCTTACGGAAATCAGGCTACTAATCCTACAATGTGGAACACAGGTGGAGGATGTTGGACTAACCAACAAGATTGTAATAATGGTGGGTTAAACGCTGCCTCTGGTTCTAATAATCCTTGTGGTGGTTATGGAGGAACAGAACACGAATGTACACCTAATGGTTGTGTACCATGGGCTGGTGGACAATACCCAAACTTAACTACTTGTCAACAAAATTGTAGTGGTGGTGGAACAGAATATTGTATAGACTGTGCAGCTCAAATAATGAACTATGTTCCAAATAATATTACTTGTCCAACTTGTACATCATGTAATCAATTACCTGGTGGAAATTGGACAAGTTTGGGTAATAATCCTAATCCGTCTCCTCCACCTTGTTGGGAGTGTCAGAACCCTGGTTCTCCTTGTATTCAATCTTGGGCTGGAACAGAGAATAGTCAGTCGGATTGTCAAGCTAATTGTAGTCCAAGTGATTGGGAGTGTGTCGCACCAGGAAATTGTCAACAAACAGCAAATGGTACCTTCCCTACTCAAGCAGCTTGTTTAGCTTCTCCAGGTTGTCAAACAACACAAACATTAGATTGTGATACTGGAGCTCCATATACACAAGCACAATGGGCAACTATGAGTGACCCAAATACTGGTTGGTATGCTGTTTGTGATGGACATGAAGCAAATAGTAATTGTAATTGGATTTGTAATAAAGTTACCGCGTTAGCATCTTTCACAAGCCCAGGTGGAACTCTGAGTCTAGATAGAAAATATTGTAAATTACAGCATGTACAAGCTGCGGCAAATAACGTACCATGTGGAAACTGTTCCACTGTCGCTACGGCACCGTGTTTAAGTACTACCTTTACAGACTCTCGAATTGACCATTTCAACAATCAAGGAGGAATGACACAAGGTTGTTATGGTACAAATGGTACTCAAGCGAACCCACACCCAAATAGTTTCTGTGGTAAAAAAGCACAGTTCTGTGGTATGAGTAACCCATCTACTATGCAACAAGCAAAATGTGATTGGTTAAGTGGAACGTATGTGTGGCCATCGAGCTGCCCTCCACCTACACCACAAGCACCAGCATGTCCTTGTTAAAGAAAATATAAAATATGAAAAATACAAAAATTAAAAATATAATAAGACAGACAATTAACGAACAAGGTGGAGGAGCAATAGATATTATATGTGAACCAACCAGCTGTACTTGTGTTCCCTGGACGGCTGGAAGTACTGCGATAATATATAATGGGGGTCAAAGTACGCCAAATAATCAGGAGTTGTGTTATGATGATTTAAATAATTGTTGTAACAAATACGATTGTGACCCAAGCGGTTCAGGAATTTGTACAGCTTTTCCAGGAGATGACCCAAATGCTCTCTATGACTCAATGGGAGATTGTCAAAATGCATACCCTAATGGTTGTACTCCAGACCTATATACTTGTCGAGGATGTCAATGTACTCAATCCCCATCCGGAACATTAACATTAGCAGCATGTCAAAATTTAGTTGCAACAAATGATGCAAGTTGTTGTCCACATATTGAAGATGATTATAATTGTAAGAACCTTGGGGGTGCTGTTGGTTTTACCTGCGTAGTACAAGCTGGAGGACCATTTACAGGACCAAATGCTTTATCTGATTGTCAAACTGCTGTAACTAATAATATATCACCATGTAACGAGCCACCTGATGCTTATGAATGTAATCTAGAACTTTGTCAGTGTAATCCCGACCCTAATGGTCAATTTACCGGGGCAAATGCACTAGCGGATTGTAATGCAGCATTATCAGACCCAGCTTCTGAATGCTGTTGTATAAATTGTGAACAAAAATTTAATTGTATCCCAAGAGGAACTGAAGGCGGAAGACCTAAAGGTGAGTTATCACCTACAAAACGTAAAGTACCTACAAAACGTAAAGCACCAATTGAGGGTGGAGACACTACGAAGAGAGCGTTGACCGAACAAACATCAAACATGATTTGTGTGGGTGACCCAGCCGGGCCATTTACTTCGATGATAGCTTGTCAAGATTGTGTAAACGACCCAATGTGTCCAGAATGTAATGAACCTATGGGTGATGATAGATATGACTGTCTTGATGAAATGACTATTGATGGTTCTATGCAAACGGTTTGTGTTGTAAACAATAGCCCTGGTCAATACCCAAGTCTGGCAGCTTGTCAAACAGCTATAGCACAACCAGACTTTGTTTGTGAACCTATGAGTGGTGGTTGGGACTGTCTTGAAGGTCAAGGGTGTGTAAATACTGGTAGTGGACCATACCCAAATCAAGCAGCTTGTGAAGCTGATATTGATGACCACTTTAATTTCAGACAAGGATGTGATTGTCAATGCCAAGGATGTAATGGTGTAAATACGCCAGGGTGTGCGCCAGCAGCATGTACAGTACCCATGAACTCACCAATCCCTAACGACGACCCAGCATTAGGCCCAATAGGTGGTACTCTAGACTTACAACAACTATTGACAACAGCCTTCAAAACCAGAATGGCACCTTGCGTACCACACCAAGGGGCGAAAGTCACACACGACTGTAAGTTCTGGAAATTTATTTCAGAAGTTAAAATGCCACAAACTAGGATGGACTACGTACTTAATCATCCAACCAGTGTACCCCAATTCCCACTAGGTTCTCAAACAGCTCACCCAAGATGGCAAAGAAAAATTGAAGCAAAAATTGCTTATTTAAGATGTTTAAGACAACAATGTTGTATGAACACACAATGGGTAGATACAGCGTACGCTGGTGGATACACACACACATTAACTGACGCTACTACTGGTAATCCTTATGGTGCTGGAGCTTGGATAGACTCTGCAGGTGTGTGGCAACCACCATTATAAAACACTAATAAGTTTTTATAAAAAGTACTTTCATAATATAATTTTTTTATTTATATTTGTGATATGGATTTATCATATAAAATAAAAAA
>Ga0080013_1005790_pt1 | contig 11302 bp, 12 predicted proteins | sample ETNvirenome_6_85_FD_69236 | JGI IMG/M metagenome (GOLD analysis project Ga0080013, IMG submission 69236) | Marine viral communities from the Pacific Ocean - ETNP_6_85 (SPADES assembly) (version 2) | ecosystem: Environmental > Aquatic > Marine > Oceanic | place: Pacific Ocean | collected 2013-06-19
TCCCCTCGCTTCTGGCGGGGCCCTAGACATAGGTTCTCATGATTTGAAAGCAGATACTCTCACATCTGATGTATCGACTTGGACTGCTCCTCTAGTAGTGGCATCCACAACCAATGTGGCTAACCTCAATGCTTCTACCCTCAGTGGTGCAACATTCGCTGCACCCGGAGCAATTGGTGGTGGTACTGCTGCTGCTGGTACATTCACTACCTTGACTGGTACCAGTCTGACTCTAGGTGATGGGAATATCACCAATGTCGGAGATATCAACGCAGATAGTATCAGTGTTGATGCAGCAGGTACTGGTCTCAATGTGGATTTCAGTGGTGCTAATACTGGCACTGGGGTAATCACTCTCAACGATGGCATAGCAGATGCTTTGAGCATCACAGATGGGACAAACGACTGGATGGTGTTTAACACCAGTGCCGAAACACTAACCTTCGGTAGAAACTCCACATTCAGCGGTACCACTATCGCAAACCTTGGTACAGTAACAACTGCTGATATCAACGGTGGCACGATAGATGGTGCGACTATTGGTGGGTCAAGTGCTGGCGCCATAACTGGCACTACCATTACCGCAACTACGTCTGTTCTTGGTACCCTCGGTGGGAATGTGGACCACTCTAACTACAATTCCACGAATGTGGATATCAACAGCGGTGCGATAGATGGTACAACTGTTGGAGCATCATCTGCTTCTTCAGGAGCATTCACGACACTTGCCGCATCAGGTGCTGTTACTTTTGGTTCTGATGGTAGTGGTGTTGATGTCACATTCCATTCAGCCACTAGTGGCGACAAGATGTTGTGGGATGCTTCTGATGAGAAGTTGGTTATCACTGGTACTAGTTCAGCAACAGCCCTTGAGATAGCAGATGGCAATGTCACAGTGGCTGGTTCAACAACAGCGACTAGCGGTCTTAAGGTGGGACAGATTGATGCTCTTTCCTCTTCAGGCGATATTTCTGTGAAGATGAGTAATAACAGAGGCGGAGCAGTCAACTTCTTGCAAGGCTCTGATTCATACATGAAATTCGTCACAACGACTGGTGAAGAAAGAATTATACTCTCACCTGAACCAGACGGTAACGGTGTTTGCAAGGTAGTCATAGGAGATAATGCTGCAGAAGACACTATGCTTGTTTTCGATGGTACCGAAATCGAGTATAGACTCGGTATTGATGACAGCGCAGACCACTTTGAGATTGGTGTGGGTGATGCACACGACACTACCTCTGCCCTCATATTAGACAGTGCTGCAAATGTCGTTACAATAGGTGTGGATAGCCCCTCTGACGGAGATGTTCTTACTTACACCACCACTGGCACAAATCGCTGGAAACCAGCATCGGCATCATCTGCTGCTATCAGCACATCGGCTAACAATGGCTCTAGTTCTGCTACTGATAACACAATCTTGTACTACAATGGCGCATCTAACTCCAGTGTACAGTCTTCTGCCAACCTAATCTTCAATGACACAGACCTTCAGATTGCAGGCGCTGGCAAGACTCAGTACAGGGACGGTGACATCTACATCCACTCAAGCACTGATGGTCAGTTAGACATAGATGCTAACGTCGAGATTGAGATGGCTACTGCTAGCCTCGATATTGATGCCACTACTAGTGTGACCATAGACACTCCTGACTTGAAGATAAACGGCAGTGCTTCTGGGAAGCCAGTGCTAACCTTGACCAATACCAATGCTGATGGTGATGGGGCCACTGTCAAGTTAGTGAAGGATGGTAGTAGCCCTGCTGCTGAGGATATTGTGGGGACTATTTCCTTCTCTAGTGAGGATGACGGTAGTAACACTCAGGTTTATGGTACGATAGTTACCAAAATAGAGGACCCGGGTGCTGGTAGCGAGCAAGGTAAGATGCTATTCAACGTAGCAGAGAATGATGGTACCGTGACCCAAGGTCTGGCTCTTACGGGCAGTGGTACTAATGGCGAGATTGATGTCACGATAGGCGCAGGCTCCAGTTCAGTCACCACAATAGTTGGCGACTTGACCGTCTCTGGAACAACTACCACAGTTTCGAGCACTACTCTTGAAGTGACAGATGACTTGATTACTGTCTCGAAGGGCAACGATACAATCGCTAATGCAGATGGTTCCGGTGTAGAGATTGATGCTACAGGTGCCACTAATCTATACTGGAAGTATGTTCATAGTAACACTGCTTGGACTTCCAATGTCGATATTGATACTGCCACCACTAGTGATGTGTACAAGATTGCAGGAACTAGCGTTCTAACTAACAACACTCTAGGTAGTGGTGTAGTGTCCTCAAGTCTAACTTCAGTAGGGGCATTGAACAGTGGTTCAATTACATCCGGCTTTGGAACTATCGACACTGGCTCATCTGCTATCACTACCACTGGTCTGATTACTGGTGGCTCGCTGGACATCGACGATGTGGTAATCAATGGCACTACGATTGGTCACACTGATGACACTGACCTATTGACAGTCGCAGACGGTTCCCTTACTCTGGCTGGTACTCTGAACCAAGAGAGCACTGTTCTCATGGACAGTTACAGTGATACTCTCACAACAACCAGTGCTACTACCATGTTCACTCTAGCGTCTAACACCTACAGTGCCGCTAAGGTCATCGTGAGTGTCTGGTTGGATGATGGCAGTGACCACAGGTCTGTTGGAGAGTACCTCTTCACATACCAAGGGGCTTCCTCTCCCAGTGCATCCTCTAACATCCACATGACAGAGTATGCTCTTGTGGAGACCGGCGGCTCTGCCCTAGCCACGTTCGATGCTGTGAAATCCAGCGGAAACATATTATTCCAGATAACCCCCGGCTCTAGTACGAGCACCAAGGTAAGGGCTCAGATAACTCAATTCGTAATATGATGGACAGTGAAATCATGGTGATAAAGTGGCAACAGATACAGACTTCAAAGTAAAGCATGGATTATTCGTAACCGAGGACATCGAACTCGGTCATGCTACTGATACAACGATAGCACGCTCCAGTGCTGGAGTGATAACCGTTGAAGGGGTAGTAGTCCCCACTATCTCATCCACTAATACTCTCACGAACAAGACACTCACAACGCCCGTCATCAACATAGGTTCTGATGCAGAAGGAGACATCTATTACCGTAGTTCAGGCGGAGCATTTACTCGTTTGGCAAGAGGGTCTGATAATCAGACTCTAATGATGAATGGTAATGTCCCTAATTGGGAAACAGTAAGTGCTGGCGGTGCTTCTGAAATAACAGATTTATCAAATGCAACTACAACTGCAAGTTCTGTTTGGTTAGGTTCAACCCCTGCTAATGCTACTGATTATAACACAGCAGTAGGTATAGGTGCATTAGATTCACCGAATGGCACTAATGGAACAAAGAATGTAGCAATAGGACAAAATGCTGGAACAGCAAATACAGAAGGATTCAAAAATGTATTCATAGGATTTGCTTCAGGTACAGCAAATACTGACGCAGACCACAATGTTTTCGTAGGTAGTCAATCAGGGAAAGCAAACACAACAGGTGTTAGGAACATAGCAATCGGTTCTGATGCTTATGATGCCGGAGATGACGAAAACGATAATATAGCAATTGGATATGCTGCTTTAGGTGGTGCTATTGCAGGTGGTGAGAAGAATGTTGCAATTGGTAACTATTCAGGGGATGCAATTACTTCTGCTGACCAAAACACATTGCTAGGCCATTATGCGGGTAGTGGAATTACCACTTCAAATCAAAATGTCGCAATTGGTTATGATGCTCTAAAAACACTTAGTACGGGTTCAAGAAGCATAGCAATAGGATATGAGGCTCTTAAGACAAATACAGGTGGATTGAACATTGGAATAGGTTGGCTATCAATGGCTAATGAAGGCGCAGGTCAAAACAATGTAGCCATAGGCGACATGACCATGCAACAAACCGAAAATGCGAATAACAATGTAGTTATGGGGAACTTTGCTGGCTATGGTGATTCAAGTGGTTCTCCTACTGATTCCGGTGATGGTAATACAGCCATAGGACATTATGCCATGCAATACTGGAAACAAGGAGATTACAATACATGTTTAGGATATGAAGCATACAAAGGCACTTCAAATACCGCTAATGGCGATAAAAACATTAGTATTGGTTGGACTGCCGGAAATAACTTAACAAGTGGTAGCGGCAATGTAGTTATTGGTGCGGCTGATGTTCCTTCTGCAACAGGTGATGACCAATTATCTATTTCTTCGGGTGATGGAGATGTTACTTGGATTACAGGTAATTCATCAGGTGGTATTAATTCTAAAGCAGAAGTAGTAGCAGTATCAGGCAACACAACACTCACACTCGCGCAGACAGGCTCTTACATCTACTGGACGGCAGGGACATTGACACTACCAGCAAGCGGTACGCCGGGTACTCAATACACCATCTTCAACAACACAGGTGGCAGTGCAACGGTAGCCTTGAATGGAAGCAACTGCTCTATTGTTTCGGGCTGGGCTTCCAATGCTGCGGTAGCAGACCACGAAGGTACATCTTACATTTGTGTTACTGCCAACAACTGGATTCAGGTAGGCTGATAACATGAGTTTCATGGGTGTAGTGGGTATTGTTGCCCAAGCAGGGCAAGCCGCCTCTGCACCGACCGGAGTGTCCATTGGCACGACATCCAGTGGCAATTACAACAATGCCGTTATTGCCGAGGAGCAAGGACCGTGTGGGACGCATGACTACTTCGACTTGAGTGGTGGGACTTTATCGAGTACAATAACGGTTGGTGGTGGCTCAGGGATTCTTGCGGGTTATAGCGGGTGTGATTCGTCGGTGAGTACACGTTTCAAGGGGTACATAAGGGCGACAGGTGCGACCAGTTACGCTTGGGATTTGGCTTTTACCCAAACACCGAGCCTAAGTAATGGTTGTAGCGCGGCCATATCCGGTACAGCATCGACGGACCAAGACGAGACTAGCGGCCATATTGGAGAGATATTGACCCTTACTTTCGGAGGGGGCAGAGGGGGGCTAACTGGCCCTGCGGCTGGTGAGGACATACAACTAATCATATCCGCCGATGCCACTAACTCATCTGGTACTACGTCAGCCACAGACATTGGCATCACATACACATTCGGAAATTGAGGTAACTAAGATGACGAGAGTAGTAGTGGATATTCCGGAGGGAGTCTCAAATGACTTCGCAGTGGCGCACTACACGATGGAGACTACCGATAACGCTTGGCAGCAGTATCTCAATATGAAGGGTGAATCATCGGACACACCATACACTGTGCTATTGAAGGACGGATGCCTGATGCCGATAATGCAGGACTCACACGCTGAGTACGCAGAGCATCAGTGGCTATGGGACAACGCAGAGGGGCACGTTCTCATTGGCGGGCTAGGTATAGGGATGTGCCACCAGCCCTTGATAGACAACCCTAATGTGACTGCGGTCACTATCGTGGAGAACTCTCAGGATGTGATAGACCTAGTGTGGGAGCACTGTACAAAGGATGAGACCTTCACCCTAGTGCATGATGACTTTGAGTCGTGGACTCCAGAGGAAGGTAGTGCGTTCGGTGTGGTCTTCGCTGATACGTGGTTGGTCGATAACCCTCTGACTCAGAGTGACTACCGAACACTGATAAACAATAGATACTCAGCGTACTGTGAGAGCATAGGGTTCTGGGGAGGTTTGTAGAATGGCACTAAGAATAGAATATGAGACGCATTATGGAATAACTTGTGAATACGCACACTGTGTGGTTGTGGACGTGAGATGTAGTAGAGAGGGCGATACATACCCAGTGAAATACAACGGGAAGATTTACGCTAACGCATCTGCATATGAAGACGGGGCTTCACCCATTGGTGGTTTCAATGGTCGCTTTGAACTGAACCAAGCCGGTAGCAAACAGCAATACAACATCGTGAAGCAATCCTACCTCCATCTAAAGGAGCAAGAGGGATTCGCAGACGGCGTTGATTGTTGATGGGGGAACTAGTACAACGACTCAGTCAGGAGTGTCCCGGCTGCGGTGAGTTCGTACTAGCAAAGCGCATAGAAGGTCGCTACATCAACGACAAGCCAAGGAGAATCCTTATTTGGGAGTGCCCTGAGTGCCTATCACTCTGGCAGAAGGCGAGGCGGTAAGGATGCCCAAGCACAATCACAAACACAAGCCCGGCATGGTCATGGTCATCTCCATAGGTAGCAAGCCCAAGAAGAAGGGTGACACAGGGGTCGTGAAGAAAGGGAGTAAGTGTTCCTATTGCAAGAACGTAATGAATTATGATATAGATAGGAACAAGTTCCCTTATTCGATGTGCTCCGACTGTGCCCAGAAAGCATTTGGGGGAAAGACTAGGTGGTGAAGAAATGAACAGTACAAACATAGAGGAGAAGAATGAGAACACCACTCTCTGGACCTAGGTGTAATCAAACTCACCTAAACTCCAAATAGAAGTGGTGTAGTTTCTACACCATGGGTCTCTTTCATTGGATTGCTCGCAAGTTAATGTCTCTGATGGGCAGGCTCTATGTGTGGCTTGACCGTAGGGTAGAGTACACTGAGGAAGAGGTCAGTAATGTACTCGGGGTCCCCATAGACGAGGACCTACAAATATCATCTCGATACGAACTGTGTAGTAGGGTGGAGGACACCTTCGGTATTCCTAGAGAGGCTTTCTGGAATCTCCATAGCACCCAGAAGATTAGGTTCTCAGTTCAGATGGCTAGGAACCTGATGGACGATTAGTGATGTTCAGATGGGTCTCTTCAATCTTAGCGATTATCCATGGCTTGGGAGCGTGGGGTCGCTTGCGTCTGTGAATGGGGAAGAGGAGTGACTGAGGACTGGGATATCGACTGGGACTATTGGGATGCTCAAGTCGCAGGCTACAAGAAGGCACTAAAGAAGCCCGTCTGGAGAGACTATCTCCAAACTCAGAAGGAAAAACTGGACAAGGTCCACGACTTTTTCTGGACAGAGGAGAAAAGTTTGAACGGGGGGGAGAGCACAAGAAGAAGAGAAGAGTTAAACGAGAAGCCTGTAAGCCACGTTGGAATTAAACTCTCCCCCCCAGTTCCTCCTGTCAATAACTCCGACACCTAAGGGGTTTATCACTCTTCTTCATCTTTGGGTAGATTCAAAGCATAATACGTGAGACCGTTCACCATTGAGTACAACAACCCGCCTATGGTAAAGGCGACGGGGAACACACAGCACAGTGCGAAGAGTGTGTACAATAGAGCAGTGGTCCAGTACTCAACGTCCATCTTCCGGTCCTCTCATTGCTATGATGTCGTCAATCCTGAGGACCGAGGTAGCCACTTCCGTGGCACTGCTAATCACTTGCTTGACAAGGGACTCTGGTTCCACAACTCCCATTTCTAGTGTGTTGCAAATCTTACCAACTCCGCTGTCGTCAATGTAGAGTCCGATGTTTGGTCCTGCTGACCTCAGTTCCATCACCACATCTAGGGGGTCCATCCCAGCGTTGTTCGCTATTGCTGCAGGGATTATCTCCAGTGCGTCTGCATATGCTTCCATGCACATGCGCTCTCGAGCACTCATGTTGGATTGATTGGCAGCGATAGCCCTCACTACTGACGAAGCAGCAGAGAATGCTGCTCCACCACCGGGGAAGCCCTTGTTACCATCCTTCATACTGAGGCAGGTCACTCCTATCGCATCATCGAATGCTCTCTCGTACTCATCTAGAGTCTGGCGTGTTGCACCTCTGACTACTAGGGTGGTAGCCTCTCCCGGCCCTGATACAGTGACGAAGTCCAAGTCGCCTATCCTCTCTTCCTTCACTGAGATGTCTATTGGGTCTATTGGGTCTGTGATATCCATTATCCTATGGTATATGGGTACATTGAACAGTCTGGACAATGCTTCCATGTCGCTGTGTTGTAGTCTAGTGACTAGTGGTATGCCATTCTGTCCTAGGTAGTGAGCCACTGCCTCATGCACAGAGTCTCTCACGAAGACCACTCCGTTAGGTCCGACAGCGCCTGCGGTAGCAGATGCCAACTCACTGAGCATGTCGAGTTCCTGTTGCTTGAGCGCTTGTAGTTGAGCCATGTTCTCTACTTGTATCTGGTCCACGTCATAGCCATCCAGTCCACCGTTCAGTAGTAGTACGTTGACCTCCCCCGAGACTTCCTTGATATCCCCCACGTCATTGGAGAACTCCTTGTTCAGAACCAATCCGTCTTGCACGTACGAATCCTTGAGGGAACCCCCAGCCTGAGTCACTACCTTGATTCTCTCGAGGTCTCCTCCTGCCTTCTCCGCTGCCTTGAAGCAAAGCGTTGCTGCGTAATCCAGTTCACTCTCTGCTGCCTTGCCACGCAAGGCTGTCTTGGCTGCGTCTAGTACGTCTATATCAACTGCCGTCAGGTGCTCGAGAGCAAGGTGCCTGCCTCTGTCGAAGGACCTCAGCACGACTCTAGGATGAATGCCCCTTAGGAGTAGTCCCTCACTAAGGGCTAGCATCTGACCAGCCAGTACCACTACACTGGTCGTACCGTCCTTGCAGACAGCCTCCTGTGTCTTACTGGCCTCTATCATCATCAATGCCCCGGGGTGTGCTGCATCCAGTTCTCTCAGGATGGTCACACCGTCGTTGGTGACGATGTTATGGTTACCATTGGTCAGCATCTTATCCATACCTGCTGGGCCAAGGGTAGACCTGACGGTCTCGGCTATGTTCATAGCCGCTTTTATGTTGCTCATCTGTGCTTCTCTTCCGGTTTGTGTTGTCTTCTCACTCATGTTTCATCCTCCATTAACGATAGGAATAATGCATCAGGGTCTACCTTGAGGTGCTCACAGACAGTGAGGTAGAACTCCTTGAAGAAGGAGGTTGGTGCGTCTTCTAGGAGTTCCATCACCACATCACCTCTATGTCATCAACGATACCAGTCTCGACGTTGCGAGCCTTAACGAAACCCTCTTCTCTTCCATGCTTCAGTAAATCGTACACCAGTTGAGCGTCCTTGAGACAGTACTCTGCAACTTCTCGGTACTTACCTTCTTCCCAAGCCTTGGGGGCGTCAGCACTGTCCATTAACTTCGTGGTCCCTAGAGTGTGTTTGCACAAGTCTCCGAGGGAAACAGGGGTACCCGCAGAACGGAGAATGGCTGAGGTGTCTATCACACACTCCTTGTTCTTAGCCATCAACTCCCCTGCGTAATGGCAATCCAGAGCGTCCTTCAAGACTGGTAGGTCGAAGCCCATTAGGTTGTGACCTAGGATTATACCTCCACCATCCACATGCTTCTGCAGATGCTCACCTAGTTCCCTAGGATGGAGTGGGTGCACAGTCGCTCCTTCGAGTTCCAAGTCCTCCTTGGAGAACACATGTCCCTCGTCACCATCCCACGTAGCCACTACTGTTGGCTCGAAGAGATGGGTGTTGTTCCACCCACCTACCTGCCAAGAGTAGTTAGCCGTCTCAATATCCAATGCCATTATCTTGCTCATATCTTATCACCTACCCATTTCACATAGGGAATGCCAGACATCTTGGTTTCCTTGAACATGCCACGAGCGTCCTTGTAGTGGTTGTACACCACAGGCATGCTGCGGTCTTGTAGTCTTCCGTACGCCTTGAGGACGTCCTTCTTCTTCTTCCATCCATCCCCACGATGGTCACCTAGGTCATAATCCTTGCAGGCCTCTAGTGCCTTTGTCCATGCATCTGCCTTGGCTATCTTCTCGGCCTTGGCGGCACCTAGTTCTAGGTCACTCTCTAGCCAGATGATTAGTCTCTCATACACATCGTAGAGTATCTCCATGGCCATGTCTATGTGGTCACCTGTGATAGTCCACGCTTCGGAGGGGTCATATGGACCTTCCTTTCTCTCTTCGTTCATTTCGATGAGTAGCAAATGCGTTGCCATGATGTGAAGATAGTTCTCGATGTTAGGCATGAAAGACAGTACCACATCACTGAGTTTGTCATCCATCCCGCTTACTAGTCGATAGAATTCCTCCACTGCTGAGTCCACTGCCGGGTCGAAATCCATGCTCTTCTGAGTCATATTCAATGCAGATTTCCTGACCAGTACCTCTCTCTCTTGCCTCTCTTCCTTGATGCTAGGGTCAAGGTCTTCCCACATCACAGCGTCCACGTGAGGAGATGATGCGAAGAGATGCTCTCTGACCATGGCCTCTACCTCTCTGAAATGACGAGCCAAGTCCTCTGTCGAGACTACATCACCCACTTCATCAGACCATACTCCCTCCATCCTCCTCTTGGAGACAGCCATTCTCATGTCGTTGTCCCAGTGGCAGAACATCAGAAGCACTCGCTGGAACAGACCTTTGGTTAGTACATACTCCTTCACACCTGATGGCGGGAAGGTGGTAATCCAATGAGAAGTACGAGACTCAGTCTCAATCTTCCCGTCCTTCATGTGCTTGGTCAGTGTGTTGCTGTGGCTCCCTATGGGGTTCATCGACTGTTGTAGATAGAGGATGACCTCTTGGAAGAACTGCTTGGGGTTGGGCTGTAGGAGAATGCTCCCTTCGTCGAAGTTCAGGAGTTTCTTCCCGTTGAGTAGTCCCGGGGTTTCCTCCGTGTAGTAATTACCATCCTCATCTTTCATCTGCTTGAAGGAACCTATCAATCCAGCGTCTGTACCTGAGGTGAAGATGTCTGCATCGAGGTTGGCGTGCCTTGCCACTTCCCCTATGAATTCCCAAGAGATAGACTTGCCAGAACGAGTGGGTTGAATCCAGAACACATGGAACCTAGGGTCCAAGTGGGATGCCCATATTGGTATTCGTATGTAGTCCACTACCGCCTGCCCTTGTAAGAAGAAGAACGATAGCAAACCGGGTAGTTCATTGAAGAAGGAAGTCTTGCTGAACCTTCTCACATATTCTTTCAGTATTGGGTAGCGTTTCACTGCTCCGTATTGTCTCCATGTCCTTCTCGCCATATCTTGGGCGGGGTCATGCTCAGCATATAATCCCTACCCCTATCAAGAAAGAATAACATCAAGAATCTTGAGAAGTTCGGCGTTCGATTAGCACTGGGTCCTCACTGGTCAAGGCCTCTAGAACCCTAGCCCTGAGGACTTTCCCCATGCGCGGTACCCCTCTCAGGCAATCACCGCAAGCGATTTCTTCTAGACTGCCACAGGAATCAAGAATCTTGTCGACCATCTCGTCCCCTATGCCCGGAATGGTGCGGAGCATGTCCACTCTGACATCATTGCTCGATACTCTGCGAATGGCTTGAGCACCGTGTCTGCTGGCACTCTTGTACGTCTTCTCATGCAGGCCCACT
>Ga0080013_1005791_pt1 | contig 11302 bp, 13 predicted proteins | sample ETNvirenome_6_85_FD_69236 | JGI IMG/M metagenome (GOLD analysis project Ga0080013, IMG submission 69236) | Marine viral communities from the Pacific Ocean - ETNP_6_85 (SPADES assembly) (version 2) | ecosystem: Environmental > Aquatic > Marine > Oceanic | place: Pacific Ocean | collected 2013-06-19
AACTACAGATACTTGTACAAGATACATTGAATATGGAACATTGAGCCAATTAACTACTATAGAATTAGTACCATCTCCACTCTCTATAGTTCCTCCTGCAACTGACCAATCATATTGGTTAGGTCCACTAGTTACTGAGTAAGTTTGTAAGTGAGTTTGGTCATGAGTACATACTTCAACATTGGCAGTATCTTGAGCATGTCCTAAAAGTGGAAGTAATAATATGATTAATAGTCTCTTCATTGCTTATTAGTTATGGTTTATCGGTCCTAGTATTGGTGTTGGGTTCACAACTGCATTCATTATTATACTACACCCACCAAACGTATATGTTAAATTGAATGTTCCTACACCTGCAATAGAAGGACAAAATTCATATGCATTTCCACTTGGTTGAACTCCAGTTCCAGTCCATGCTCCGTTTGCAGGATTACCAATCAATGATACACAAGGATCGCCTTCACAGAATGGTCCGATTTGAGTATATGATGGAAGTAATATGAATATATCTAGATCTACTGTGTCAGTACACCCAAATGCATTAGTTTCTATGACATTTACCGCAACAGGATATAGGCCTGGAATATTTCCCCAATCAATAGAAACTTGATTAGTTCCTTGACCATTTGTGATGTTTCCGCCACCCCCATTTACTGTCCAAGCGTAAGTTGATCCTACGTTATTAGTTACCCAATAATTTTCTCCTACTGCTCCAACACATACAGTGTCAGGATTGATTGTTGATTGTCCAAAAATTGAAGTTGATAATAATACTCCAATTATTGTTAATAGTTTTTTCATTGTTTTATTCTCCTTTTATTAGTTATGAAATATTCCAATTGTGTTTGCCGTCCCTCCAACTACAATCGTTATTGTGTCTGTTGAAAAACAATTAGGATTTGTAATATTTGTTACGGTTACTGTAAAGTTATATGTCCCCGGACTTAAAGTCGTTGTTTGTGTTTGTAATGTGTTTGGTGATGTTACTAAATTGGTTGGTGTCCATTGATAACTGTATGTTGTTACAGGACAATTTGCAGTTGTTATTAAAGATGTTCCTATTGCTGGTGTCGGACCTTGTGATATTAATAAAGTCATATTTGGGTCGTAAAAATTATAAGTATTTTCCGCTTCCCATAATCCAGCTGTATAAACTAATCGTATTTGGTCGCCATTTGCAAAACACAATTGTGCCGTACTTCCAAACCCAGTTGCACCAAATTGTCCTAATGAAGTTAAATTTGCAAATACTGTTACGTATCCTCCATTCCAGCCATCTCCAAATGAATCAAACATTTCAAGTGTATAACAACATGAATCGATAGGTATATTAGAAAGTATGGCATTAAGAAGAGTATCACCAGAACAAAATAAACTATCAATTGGATCAATTGTAACATCGGGAAATATTACTGTTATAGGGATAGTTGTCCAACAACTATCATTTATCCCATTTGTATATAAAACTGTAAATGTAGAATCGTATATAGGAAATACTGTCTGTGATTGATTTCCAGAACTATTGTGGCTCCACACATAATAGTAATTACAATCAAATGCTTGAATCGTTATATCATCTAACCCCCAATGATCGTATATTAAAGACGTAGATACGTTTTGAAACCAACCTATCATTGTGTTGGTGGTTTGTGCTGCAGTAGGTATCGTAAAACAATAGTTTTGCCATGTAGTGTAAGCGTTAGTTGCTGTGTTCGGCTCGAAATAGAATATCGAAACCCATGTAAGTCCATTATCTATAGAGTACATTAAGTCTACACCTTCGTCAAATACGTCGGGTCCTTCGCAAGGAGATGGATCTGCTTGTATTGCAAATCGCAAATCAAAACAAACTTCGCCGCCACAACTTAAATCATAACCAATAGTAGATAAAGATCTAGGAGCTGGTGATTGATCTCCCATCCAAAGATATGTTGATCCATTTCCACCACCACATGGATTAGTAAAGGTAGCAGCAGTAGTTACGTTCCATCCTGTTCCTGCATTACCTAAGTCAAAATCATTATTCATGACTGGTAGTCCAGCATATCCTGTAGCTAATAAATTAACAGAATCTCCGCATATAATTGGATTAGATCCTGCGGATATAGAAACAGTACATTGAGAATAAAATATGTTATTAACTAATAATAAAATTGTAACTATGTAATATTTGATATAAACCATCATTAATAAATATAAGATTTATAAATACTTATTGTTATTTGTCGGATTGTGTTTGATATAACTACCCCATTTGTATTTAGCATATTCATGTCCAGACTGTTCAGCTTGTTGTCTTTTTTCTCCATTGGCAGATACTGATGCGAAGTGGTAGAAGTGACAATTACATGTTCTCATCATTTTTAATCCAGACAGTTGGCATTTTAAAAAGAAATCCCAGTCTGCTACCATTCCTAGTTCATAATTTTCGTCCCATCCTCCTACTCTCAAATAATCCATTTTAGACATGAATATAGGTAATGTCGATCCTGTTTCCTCTAGTTTACCTTTTTGAACATAATATTCAGTTTGTGAAATTATACTTTCTTCTTCCCACCATTTTTCTAATTCAAAATCTTCAATGGTTCTGCCTAAATCTTCAATTTGAAATTGAGGAAACATTGATGGGCGGGGTTCTACTTGGTTTGGTGATAATACCATTCCTTCTTTCCAATCCTCTTCTAATATAATATCCCAACTTACCGGGAACACATTATCATCGTTTACAATAAGAACTTTATCATGTTTAGCATTATACACTCCTAAATTAGTTCCTCGACACAATCCTACATTTTGTTCTAAATCTAGAAGATCAATATTATCTTTCCATTTGTCAAGAATATGTTTATTAATTTCATAATGACCATCTACTATTACTATAATTTGGTTTTTTTCTACTTGTCCTTTTATTGCAGATTCTAAACACAAATCTAACATTTCTGGGTTTTTATATGTTGGTATAATAACACTAATCATATCTTGCTCCAATCTGTTAAAGGTGATAGCCATCTAGTTTCGCCATGAGTCGCATATCCTGGAATTGGTGTTATTAATAATTCTCCTTGTTGTCGTAATTCTAAAAACATTTGAAAATCATCTGGATGTGTACCTGATGTGTGTTTTCTTAGTATTGGCTCTACTCGTTTTAATGTAGATACTTTTGCTGCAAATGTCATTGTAGTTGAATTAGTTATTTTCCAATGGCAACTATCTGTTAAATAAACTCTTGTATCTTCGCCACCATCTGTACAGAATGGGTTTCCTCCCTGGTCAGGTGTCATATATTTATCTGGATGATCATATAATGCTACAAATGATGCTCCTAACGTAAATCCTTCTTCTAATATTTTTTGTGATTCTGGTTTATGTAAATAATCATTTTCTATAAAATAAACTATATCGTCATCATCCCATTCTCCTGCAACTGCACCTTCGAGTGCCAAATTAAATGTTCCTGCTCCATGTCCAACTGAAACCGTTTCGATTTCATGTTGATATTTTTGAATCATTGATAATGTTGTATCAGAACAATTATCAGCAATTACTTGCCAATCTGCATTTTCAAATACTTTTGTTGCATTTGCTAAACATTTTTCATTGTTTATATATGATGGCTTTACTTTGTTATAACCAGCATCTGATATTCTATATATTATTTTCATATTAATTTTATTTTACTTCTGGGCACCGTATAAAAATGTTCGGATTGTGTCTTTTTTAATGCCGATTGGTGTGCTACAAATGTTTCTTTTATTTTATTAAGTTTAATCCAATCAAATTTCCACAATACATATGGAAATGAAATTTGGTCTCGAATTGAATTGTTATCTACTTCATTCCACCAAATGTCATTAAAATTAGTAACAGTGTTATTGTTTCTCCGCATTAGTATACCAGTTTCAAACAATCCTTGGTCTTGGTATCCTAATTTTTTATATCGTTGTAGTTGTTTTGTAACAATACTAGGGTCATCTAATTCTCTTTCGATAATTACTTGTGCTTCTTCAAATATAGTCGTTCTATCACAATGTTCGTGTAAACAAATATCTGAATCCTTCATATAATAATTAAATAAATCAACAGGATCATATTTAAATAAACATGAATTATCCATCCAAATCCAAGCATCATAATTAGGCAAATATTCATGTGGCAACATTTTACACCGACGTGCTTGTTTTCTACTAGAAATATCAGTTTCAATTAATCTAATATCCCACTTTTCTGATTTTAAATGCGGAGTATTTGTAAAACATATAAAATCTACATTTGAATTAATATCGTATTCTGGCAATTCTCCATATACATAATTGATATCATCTGTAAATAATGCTGTATATACTACTAATTTGGACATAATAAATTAAATTCTTTAGCTATGTGTATAGTTTCTTCTTTTGTTTGAAATACTGGTAAATACATTATTTGTTTTGAAAATATATAACTTTTATTTATATTATTCCATGAATTGAATGGCGAATTTATAGAAGCCGGTTTAAACCCATATCTAGCTTGTATATTTTTTTGTTTTAATATATCTACAATTGAATTATCTGGAACTTTTATATCATATACCCAAGGTATATTACGTTTTGGCATATGATATTGATTATCAATTAACGTATTATATATTAATTCGTTTTCTTTTCGTATCAGTATATTTGTTTCTACACAGTTTAATGAATTTAATATTAAATTAGCTTGCGAATTTGTCATTCTGTAATTAAACCCAATTTTATCATGTGTATAATTATGATGTTTTCCAAAAGACATTGACTTCATGTCACGAACAATTTCTAGAAAATTTATATCGTTAGAAGTCACCGCTCCCCCTTCTTCGCCACATACAATTTTATTTTTATAAAAGGAAAAACACCCAATATCATAACTACCAACTTTTTTATTTTTCCATTTACATCCATGTGCTTCTGCAGCATCTTCTATTACTCGTAAATTATATTTTTTAGCAATAGACATAATTTTATCCATATTAACTACACGGCCATATATATGAGTAACCATTATTACTTTAGTTTTCGTAGTAATATTTTGTTCTATTTGGTCGATATCAATTAATAATGAGTCGTCACAATCGATGAAAATAGGTTTTAATCTAGCATAATATATCGCCCAAGCTGTAGCAATCATGGTGTATTGAGGAACTATAACTTCAGATCCAATTGGTAATTGTAATGCTTCTAATGCTATATGTAGTGCACTTGTTCCAGTATTTACAGTAACACATCCGCCTGTTTCTATAAAATTTGAAAATTTATTTTCTAACTGTTTAAATAATTCCATTAGTAACCTTTTATAATCTCTGTAGCTACATACGAATCATCGAATGCCTCAGTATATTCTAATATTAAAATATTATTACATATATTTTTTAAATGTTCTTCATTTTTAGTCCAATTATTTAAACCATTTTCTCGTTGTATCATACGTTTTATACTAGAACAAATCGCCCAATCATATTTTTTATTAGGCACGTGATTTACAATTGTAGTTTGTATAAATGTTTTTTTAGGATACATGTTTGTTGCATATTGAATAAAGTCTGGAGATAAATCTATTCCAGTATAATTAGTTATTTTAGAAACATAATTTCTTCCATATCCGCAACCTACATCTAATACATGATCATTCTTTACATCAATATGATTTAAAATAACACGCAAATGGTTTTTTTCAATTTGTTTCCATTGTTCTAACGTACAATTAAATACTGATCTGTGTATATCTATAGATGTTTCTAGACGATGTTTCCAAAAATTAATATCGTTAATATCTTTCATTTACCAATCCCATTTATAGTTATTATTTTTATAATATTCAATTGTTTTAATTAATGCAGTTTTTAATGGCGTTGGTGTTTTTTTACCAATAACGTTATATAATTTTGTGTTATCAGATTGTAAGTGCCAAATTTCCCATGGCCTAACTCTATTTTGATCTACAATTATTTCTATATTTTCATGCCCCATTAATTTACCAATTAACTTAGCAAGATCATATATTTGTATACCGCCTTCGCTTCCCATATTGTATACTTCACCAAATTTTCCTTTTTCTAATAATTCTACTGCCATTGTTACTGCGTCAATTGAATATTGAAAATCTCTAAACGAATTATTTCCTAATTTAATTGTATTAGATTGGTGTAATTGCGAAATTATTTCTGGAATAACGTATTCATGTGTTTCTCTAGGCCCGACACAATTAAATTGTCGCATAGCAATTGCTGGAACTTTTGCCTCTCTCCATCTAACTTGAACTAGCCCATCTGCAGCTGCTTTTGATACTCCATATGTAGAATGTGGAGAAACTGAATCTGATTCTTTAATTTTTCCTGTCATGTCTCCGTAAATTTCGGCTGATGATACTTGTAACAACCCTTTTATATTAGATTTTTGACACGCATTTAATACACGCAAAACTGACGTGGCGTTAATATCAAAAAAGTGCATTGGTCTTTCAAAACATTCTGGTATATATGGTTCTGCGGCATAATTAAATACATATGAAATTTTATGATCTGATAAAATTTTCGAAAGTTGATTTTGATCATCTCTTATATCAAACCAAATAAATTTTGCATCTCCATGTATATGTTTTTTTAATCCTGTTATCAAATTATCTAATACTAAAACATTGCACTTTCTGTTAGTAATTAAATAATCTACTAGTTGGGAACCTAAAAAGCCGGCTCCACCAATTACACATACATTACAATTATTAATTTTTCTCATGATATGACCTCTATTATTTTATTTATATATTTTGATTTTAATTGTTTCCAACTATTTTGTTGTCCCCACTGTTTTCCAATATTTGAATGTGTTTCTATATTTTTACCATACCAATTATCGATAAATTCTGCAACAGTTTTTGGATCGTATATTGCTGATTTATATTGAATATTATTGTTTTGTTCAATTATATATTTATTCGGTGTTATTAACGGTAAATTTGGTAACCATGTATTTATTGGATATCGATTTCCAGACATTACTAATAGTCCACTAGAAAATGCTTCTTGTATTGGCAATGAAAGTGCATTAAATCGTTCTGGAAATATAAATACATCTCCATCAGTCCATAAATTTTTGTATGATACAGTTCCTGTATTAATTTTTATTCTAGAATCTGATATTGTATTTTCAATATTTGTTTGACTTCGAATTGTTAATTCAATTGGAGATTTAACATATTTCATTGCTTCTAATATAATATTAGTTCCATTACGATCATTAAATGAACCATTTCCTGCATTATGTATAAATTTTCTAGCAGTTGTTCGTTGTTTCCATTTTATATTACTATTAACTGGAACTGTTATTGTATCGATATGGTGGTCAGGATACATGTATCTATAATAATCAGAATCTAGAATAGATGGACACAAATATAAATCAGCTAGTATTGGAAATATACTGGATTCATACATTGGCATTAATATAATTTTTTTATTGTATTGTTTCGCAGCTTCTAATATTTCTGGAAAAAAGTTAGTTTCAAATAAAAATAAACAATCTACATTTTTTACAAAGTCAAAAATAATATTTTTATCATCATTAGTAACAGTATGATTTTTTATAACATAACTATCTTTATACCAATCCATATTATCATACTTGCCATGTTCTACAACTAATACATCTGTAATAATACCATTATCATAGAAATCTTTTGCAAGTATACCTAAACCTGATTGTGTTGCGAATATAATTGAACCTATTTTCATTGTTGAAACTTTATATATATTTTATCACCATTATTGTTTAAATAATAAGCCGACTCTTTACCGTTAAATGTTAAAGCACGTATAAACCTAGTAAGATCTTTTGCTTTTGATAAATCTTTTCTATAGTAAATTCCAGCCTTTGTTTCATCTTGTTTTATAGCTATATACTCATCATTTAAAAGTAAATGAAACCAATTTTTAAACATCATTAACATTATCTTATTGCCTCTGTCAAATAATGTTTGAGCTGTATCAGTAGCTTTATCAATAGGAAATGCTCTTACTTCTATAATATCTCCAGAATCAATACCATCATCAATTAGATGTAATGTAATTCCTGTTTTGTCTTCACCATTTATTATAGCCCAACTATAAACTCCTGCGCCTCTATATTGCGGCAAAATACCAGGATGAAAATTAAAACATTTTCTATTTTTTATAAAACTAATAGGTATTAATTTATCATATAAAACAGAGATAAATATATCACTTTCATCTAAATTATTAGTAATACTAAATCCGTTTGGTAAATTATTTTTAGCCCAGTCTATACATTGTTTTCCAATTTCTCTAGAAGATGCTATATATACTTTTTTATCCATTTAAAATATTTAACCTTTCTATCATTTTAGATACCATAATATCTAGTTTATATTGATTTGTAAATTCAATACAATCTTCGACATTTAGTTTTGGAGTATTATTCCATGTATTGTTTATTACATGTTTAAAATGTTCATAATTGTTATCATTAAAATAAATTGCATTATTTCCAAAATAATCTTTAGCTCCTTGGTATATAGAATTGCTAACAACTACAGGCTTGCCTAAACGATATCCTTCTATTAATGTTAACCCACCTGTAGATGCTTCATGATAATCACAAACTAAAAAGCTACATTCGGCAATTGTTTTTTGAAATTCACTTTCATTAAGTTTGTGATGAGATTCAACCAAAGGAATATTTAGTTCAGAACAAGCTTTTCTTAACCAACCATAATTCTTATCTAACTCATAATTTCTCATGGGCTGATAAATATATCTTTTATCAACAACTTCACTATTATACTCAAATAATCTAGCAAACGTTTTTATTACTCTATGATTACTACCACAACCAAAAAATTCTTCTGCTCGCAAAATTACCTCATTGGAAGGACACCATACTTCAACAGATTTTTTTAATAATTCTCCATATCCTTCCCAATTATAGTTTCTAGGTTGTTTCCAAATCCATTCATACATATCCCAATTATAGTTTATCATAGGTATATTAGGATATTGATCATAAAATTGTTTTATTTTATTATATTGCGATACTGTAGATCCTATTAAAAAATTACAGTCACTGGTGATTTCGTTAACTAGTACATCAATACCTTGTCTTCGAAATTCTGGTATCCATGGATCTAAATTTTTTGAATCTGGTTTTACTATTGCAATTTTCATAAATATTCTTTATTAATCCATATTGAATCTGTTTGTGCATCTCCAATATGTACAAACCATTCTAGATGAAATCCGTTATTTGATAAATATAATTTTAAATCATCCCATAACATTGAATTATTCCAAAATGGCTGTAATTCAGCTTCTAATTGTATTGATTTAACATTTTTTAATTTATTACCAAATCCAGTTAAAACTTGGTATGTTGCTCCTTCTACATCAATTTTTAATAAATCAACTGTTTCAATTGAATGTTTATTTAAGAAAGTATCCATTCTAATACTATTAACATCAACTTCAACAAATTTATCAGGTGTATATATGTCTCGATGTAAAAACGAAGATCTTCCGTCATCAAAATTTTTTGCTGCATTAAATTTTATAATTCCATCAATATCAGCCCCAGCTAAGTTATATACATTATAATATGGGTATTCTACTTGTATTGTTTGATAAAATCCCGGGTGTGCTTCTAATATATAAACATTATTATTTGTAATATTAAATTTATTTGCTAATCGATGTGCATCCCATCCATTTTGAGAACCAATTTCTATTATATTTGTAGGAGTAATATTACTATTACTAATAATATTTTCATACATATCTAACTCTATTCTTGTATTATCTATACTACCCATTAAACCACGTTCTTTTTAATTTTTCTTTTGATATAATATCAATTACTTGTTTTGATCTATTTAATAAAGTATGATTTTGTTTTGTATATTTCATGCCTTCATTCGATATCGTATTTCTAAGATCATCTTCTTTAAGATAATAATCTATTTTTTCTTTTAAACTATTTAAATCATTTGTAGTATAAATATCAAAATGTTTTCCTATTTCATACTCTTTATCTAAGCCAATTGTACTAGAATGAATACAAAATCCTCCTCTACCAATAGTTTCATAAATTCTATTTGACCAATATTCTGGAGCATATACACTATCTCCAATAACTATTTTAACAGAAGCGATTGCGTTATTTAAATCATTGCCTCGTAAATTCATATCATTTGACATACCATAATGAATAAATTTATTACCATATGTAGTTTTTAAAAATTCAATTATTTTAATTCGATATTTATATAAACTATTATTAACGGAACCTACAAATAGTATATCAGCATCAAACTGTTTAGTTTTTATACCTTTATAACAACATTCATCATAAATAGCTTGTCGTACACATTGTTGATTAACGCCTAATGCTTTCCATTTTGTAGTATTTGTATTATCTGGAGTAAGTACTAAATCTGAATTTGCTATAGGACAATTTTGTAAATCATTCATTTTAAATGATGTATTTTCCCATTGGCCTGCATTACAATAATCTGGAAACCATGATACTGTTAATATATTGTTAGCTTTCATGGTTCTGATAAATTCTATACTGTTAGGTATTCTTAATTTTGTAAAAATAACTACATCCGGCGATAAAGACAATAATGAATTTGTATTATTTAATAAAGTGTCATTATTAAATGTTGTTTCATCAAATCTGTATACAGTGTGGTCCAGCCGCTCTAGAGATAATGCCTTGCCTTCTTCATGATGAATTTCGTTAAATTTACCAATAAATGCTATCTTCATAATTCCTCGTAAAATTCGTTTTGTTTTTCTTGTTTTTCTATTGTCTTTGGATGGTGTAATGCTAATTGCTCATTTGGTGGTATCTGTGATAATTGTTTGATACCAACAATTCGCTCATGCACTTTACCTTCCCATTTAATATTTTCATCTCTTTTGTATATTCTGCCTTGATAGTCTGGCCAATTTACCCAGCCTTGGTCATTTACTTGCCAACCCCATTTGTCTATATGTGTTTGTGTTATTCCTTCTACTGTATTAATGCGTGGTATATACATTAATTCAACATCTGGATTCATTACTATTATTTCCCTTAAATTTTTCATTAATATTGAGGATGGTATTTCATCAGCATCAATTTGGAAAATCCAATCACAATCATCTAACAATTCATATCCGACATTTTTAAATGTTGCAAAATCTCCGTTTAATGGAGCATATCCAATTCTAAAAGAATTATCAGGCAATTCGAACTTTTTACATAACTCTTCTACTTCTGGTGTATAGTTT
>Ga0080013_1005792_pt1 | contig 11301 bp, 10 predicted proteins | sample ETNvirenome_6_85_FD_69236 | JGI IMG/M metagenome (GOLD analysis project Ga0080013, IMG submission 69236) | Marine viral communities from the Pacific Ocean - ETNP_6_85 (SPADES assembly) (version 2) | ecosystem: Environmental > Aquatic > Marine > Oceanic | place: Pacific Ocean | collected 2013-06-19
CGAAGCGGTTTTAGCAAAACTAACGAAATAATGAAACTAACGAGAGAGCAATTGAAGAGAATCATAGAAAAAGAAATAAACGAAGTTACGCTTTACGATCCGCAATCTGGAGAACCATGGGAGATGGGCGCCAAACACACATCTGATTTTGTGAAGCAGCAACTTGGCAAGCCTCCTTGGGCCCCACTGGAAGAGCGCGTTGACAGAATAGAGGCAAAGCTTGACGAACTTATTCGGAGCCTAGGCGGGACAACCGCCGCAACTAAAGTAGAATTGGAGGAATAAAATGAAGATTACGAAAGCACGATTAAAAGAGATTATCAACGAGGAACTTGAAGCAGAAATGGCCCGGGATCCGGAGGAGCCTGACTTTTCTGTATCTGGTGCAGAAGACTTGAAAAGGAGCATCGCTCAAGATCAAGAAGCTCGCGGATATGACCCTGATCATCTGCCTCGATTGAAAGATAAGCTGCTTGGCCTCTATAAGCAGTATTTTGAAATAGGCGACGAAGCCGCCTCACTGGATCTTATTAACGCCATAGAAGCATTGGAAGCTGAAATACAAGATCTAGAAGTTTGATGCTTATGTTATGCCCCCAAACGACAGGAAACATAAAGCGGCCAGACTGGCAGCGCGGATATTCGCAACAATATTGTTTCCAGAGAACCGCTGGGAATGGCAGAAGACCCGCGACAAAGTTGAGAAGCTGCTATTAGAAACAGCAGAACAACTACTAGATGCCTACGAAAACTCCCCGGCCAAAAAGCGAAAAGAGAAGAAAGAGAAACTTCGACAACTTCGCGAACATTTACAAAAAAAACAAAAAAAGGCTTTAGGAATTGACAAAAGACAAGAAGAGATAAGAAGAGCTAGCGTTTGGCTAAATAAGGAAAAACAGAGGCTGGCAAGCAGAGCCAGTTCTTTGTATGTAAAAAGAATTTTAAAAAGGGGCAAGCTTTTCCAAGTTAGGTTTAAATCCAGTCGAGATAATGTGCCCGACGCGGCCAAGTATAAAGCAAAAAAGCACAAGCTTAAAGTTTCTTTTTACAAAGTGCTTGGTACTGATATTCGCGACAAAAATGCAAAAAAGGGTATGCAATCTGCAGAACTCAAAGAATATACCAAAAAAGCTAGCATAGTTGAATTTTCTAACAGTTATGGTGTTGACGAAAGTTTACAAAAAACAAAAAACAATGTCAAACCAAGCAAAACAATAACCAACCCCGACGACCATTGCCTTGCGCAACTAGATAAAGTTTTAGGTGCTTTAACATATAGTAATTTTGGGACAGCAGCAGAAAAAGACGCCAAAAAATACGTAGTTACGCCGGGCAAAAAGTGTCCCAGCGGGTATAAGCCTGTCGGCAAAAGCAAAACCGGCTCAAAAAAAGGAAAGCTGAAGTGCGTGTCCGTAGCTCGACCATTAAAAGGCGAAGGCCGCGGCGGAAGACCAGAAACATATGGCAATTTTATGTTTTTTCCACTTAGAGACTTGATTGCAGTAATGTACGAATTTTCTAAATCTGACGATCCGAGGTATAATCCATATGATAGAATTCCAATAACAAGCTTGGGAAACATTGTTTATAGGCCCATGGGCAAAGATGTGACGATTAATATTGGCGATATATTAGTTGAAGTTGGTGTTTTTCAAAAATGGCTTTATAATAAAATTCTTAAACATGATTCTGGAACAATAACTTTTGGCCAATTTATTACTTCTATAATGGAAGAGTTGGTACCGATTGTCCTTGGCCACTCGGCTAGTCAATTAAGCAGCGGAATGCTTAGTTCCATTGTACATACGCCACTTTTAATTTCGCATTTATTTCATGGCTCCTCGATCGCCGGCAGCACGGGCGCCGCAAATCTCGACAATCTTTATTTGCTGGATCCGGAGAGCACGCACCCCGAACTGTGGGGGGCGGGCGTGAAAGAAATGTCAAAATATCAAGCAGAAACAAAATCAAATAAAAAAAATGATATTCCTATTATACACTTTCATCAACGTGTTATTCCCTCAATGGCTGGAGATAAATGGAAAACGCCTCATACGCGTCTTGTCGCACACAGAGACATGAAAGATCGTGCAGGCGATGAAAAAGATGGCTTGTTTTATTTACATATTGGCGACGCTGGCGGCCTGCTTGAGACAATTGACTTCTCTTACACAGATAATCCAAAACTGAGAACGGCGCTGGTTTATGATAAATATAAAGATGTAAGTTATCCATATTTAAAATATGCATATTCAGCTACTCCGTCTCTGGTTGGCAATAATTTGTTCTATAAAGGCGGCTTCTTTGTTTTGCCTGAGAGCCCATTGGGGATCAAGGTAAAAGACGATCCGGGCATTACGGGATATTATCAAATAAGTAAATTAACCGACGAAATTGGCCCTGGCACATATAAAACAACGGTGCAAGGCCTAAATGTTTGGTCCGGACCTGATCAGCGAAGGCACAAGAAACGTGAAGCTTCGGGCAAACTTAAAGTGCCAGAACCAATTCCAATCTCTTTACAGGCTTCTATTGATGAATATGTATATAAAGATTTTTTAGTTAATTCTGCTTTAGTGTTAGCATATGAATTGGCAATTAAAAGCGAAGAGGAAGCAGACGAATCACCAGATGCTCCTATTGCCGATAAAATTTCACTTGGAGATCCTCCAACGAGCCTTAAGAAGGGCGAGGGTGTGCCCCCCAACCCCCCGAGTGAGCGCGTTAAAAAGCTGCAGAAAAAGCTAGGAATGACAGGCAAAGACGTGGATGGCAGCTTCGGCCCGGGCACTAAAGCAGCAGTTGAAAAATATCAAAAAGACAAGGGCTTAAAACCGGTAAATGGCGTTGTTGATAAAAAGACTTTGGGGGTTTTGCAAGCTCCGCCAAAGCCGCCGCCGATTAAAACAACAACAAAAAAGGATATTGAAGCAATAAAACAATCATAATCATGATGAGGAAAAGTTAATGGCAAAATACTCAGGAGGAAGCGGACAGGGGATGACAAAAGAGTTCAAAATAGAACTTCGTAAGCAAATTAATCTTCTTAAGGGTGAACAAGGTGATGTTGTAATAAATCTTAATGATATCGCCCTTGGCCAACATGAGCTTGTAGATGTTAGTAAAGTAAAATTGCCTGCAAACGAAGAAGCCAAACAAGAAATAATACGAACTTATGGTTTAATATCTGCTGCTGATAATGAAAGCAATAGTCGTGAACAATATACAGGTAGAAAAAATTATAAAACTTTATATAATGATAAAGAGGCGGATATGTGGTATGATGTTCCGTTTTTTGGCAGAATGGACAAATATGGATTAATATCTGGTATAGATCTTGATGCTAAACTTGATTTAACCAATGAGGCCGGTACAGATATGATTGTTTTTGTGTTTGAAGCATTTAATCGCTTTGCGCAAGAATATAATGCTAGGGCTAGTAACCCCATATGTTGCCGCGGCCTTAGCAAGAATTCAATGATACCAAGTCTGAATGTTGTAAAAAGCTATATTAATGAATTTGAAATTCAAGATGAGTATTTGGAAAATTTATATTCAGATTTTTTCGCTGACGTTTTGTTTGATTTAAGAAGTGGTAATAAAATTAAAAATATTGATGATTTTTATACATTTTTAAAAGAATATATTGAAGACGAAAAACTTCCACTTACTACTCCCGGCTTTATGGAAAGCGAGAACGGCTCAGCTTATATTGGCGGCTTAATAATTGATGTGCTCCCCAGCGGGCCCGATAATGACATACAAAAAGTTGAATTTTTAAGTGATCCAAATTATGAAATATATGTAAATTTGGCTCACAAACATGGTTTTAAAATAGATATTAATGTTCCGTGGCGAATAATATTTGATTATAAGACGCTGCAATTTTCGAAAGCTATTCGACAATGGCCTAATTTTAGGCAAAAATATCATGATAATCTTGTGCCGCAAGCAAGCTATGTAAGCTTTTCTTCGCGTTATAATGGTTTTACTCAAACATTATTAAATTTTTATAATAGATTTATTAGTAGTTATCCAACTTATAACTCTGTTAACGTTGTTTCAAATTCATCATCGCTTAAAAGAAGTTTCCAAAAATCTCTTTCTGGGGGATGTTCAGTTGTTGGCAGCCCGGCCGCAACAATTACTCCAGAAAGAAGAAAGATTTTTCGCAAACAAGAAAAATTGGATCAATATGGAGTCGAAGGAACATTAAAGGTTGTGCCAATAAAATATTTTAACTGGTACGCAGAAATAAGAAACATTGAAAGACAAAAGCCTTTAAAACCACAATTACTTAAAATATTAAAAAAACAAAGTGGACAAATTTACCTTAGCGCGCTAAATGTGTTTAAACCAAATACTGGTACAACTGGCGAATTTCAAGTTTTTATTAAAAATTCAAATGTTGCAATTCATTACGTTGAGTATGTTTTGGGGACAATTGCTTCTAGATATCACGGAAAATCATTGACATTACAAGAAAAAGATCCGATAATGGTTTATGGCAAGATTAGAGAAGTTATGCGTATTCCACAAAAAGTAAAACCAACTGAAAAGCCGGGAGGGCCCACCACGGCCGCCGGGTTAGTATTGAAAAAACAAGAAATAAGTATGACATTCCAAGGTCAGTCGTTTTCTTATTAATGATTTTTCAAAAACTAGACAATAAAACTGAATGTAGGGGATTTTACGCAAACGGTGCAATTTGTTCCGAAATGCCGCCTAATTTAAGTGGCACATGGGAATATAATGGTGACCTTCCGCTTAGTGTTGAATACGCAAAGCTTTATTGCGGAGGCAAAACTATTAATGATATTTGCCCAGAATATTTAAAGGCAGACTGGACTAGGGCTAGCAGCAAACTTAAAGCGCATTTAAATTCTTTTATGCAGGCAAAAATTTCACTTGAAGAGCACTGTTTTTATGATTTAGTGCCGCGCCATTTTCTTTTAGATTTTTACGAGGTTAAAAGTCAGATAATAAAGCACGTTTTTGATAACCATGAAAAGCCCGAAAGTTATGAATTTTTATTGCAACTTACAAAAGTTGCCGAAGATATCAAAAATCGACCATTAAATTTAAAAATGCATAAACTAAACACGCTGGGTCATCGAATTGCAACTAGAAATTTTTTAAAACGTCTAAAAAAGGCAGAAAAGCGTATTAAGTATAATATTTTTGGAACAAAAACTGGCAGATTGACGACAGAACCAAAATCTTTTCCTATTTTGACACTTAAAAAAGAATATCGTTCCATATTGGAGCCAAATAATGATCTTTATGTGGAGTTAGATTTTAATGCTGCTGAATTAAGAACATTATTGGCGTTGTGCGACAAAGAGCAGCCAAAAGGGGATATACACGAGTGGAATGCTAAGAACGTATTTCGCACTTCGCGTAAAGAGGCCAAAGAGCGCATTTTTGCTTGGCTGTATAATCCAGACTCTAAAGATTATTTGGCAAACAGGGCTTATGACAGATCTAGTGTTAAAGAAAAATACTGGGATGGTAAAATAGTTACAACGCCATTTGGCAGGAAGATTGAAGCAGATGAATTCCACGCTTTGAATTATTTGATCCAGAGTACGACAGCGGATATGGTTTTGAGACAAATGATTAAAGTTTATGACTTGCTTAAAGGCTCTAAGTCATATATAGCATTTGCAATACACGATTCGTTGGTAATTGACTTGGCAAAAGAAGACAAACCGCTGCTAAAAGAGATTTTTGATACATTTGCAGAAACTGATTTAGGCAATTTTGTTGTTTCGGTGCAAGCTGGCAAAAACTTTGGCGAGATGAAGGAAGTGAAATGGAAGTAGTTGGATTTGGCACCGCTGGTTGTAAAATAGCTAAAAATTTCGAAAAATATCCTCAATACACTGTTCACTGTATTGATGTTGATATTTCTGGAAAAAATTGTTATAGTTTGCCAAAATCAAAAACTATGGAAGAAGCAGAAAAAAACATACCTGAATTTCCAAAATTAACAAGAACCATTGGTAAAAATAAGGTATTTTTTATTTGTGTCGGCGGCGGCGTAACCAGCGGCGCAATGCTGGGCGCGCTAGAACAAATTAAAAATGCAGAGCTTAATGTTGTCTACATAAGACCCGATCTGAGTTTTTTAAACGAAGGCGAAACAAGGAAAGAAAAGGTTGTTTATAGGATCCTACAGGAATTTGCTCGTTCTGGCCTCTTTGAAAGAATTTATATACTTGATAATGCGAAAGTCGCAGACATTGTGGGGGATTTATCTATTGTTGAATATTTTCCAAAAATAAATCAGATAATTGTTAATTCACTACACATGATCAATTATTTGTCAAATTCAGATTCAGTTATTGGCAATATATGCAAAACTAAAGAGATGAATAGGATTTCGACACTTGCAATGTATGATTTGGAAAAAAATGAAGAGAAGTGTTTTTTCAATTTAGAGAGCCCCAGAGAAAAATGCTTTTATTTTGCGTTCAACGAACAGACACTAGAGAAAGAAAAGAATATGCTCAAAAAAATTAGCAAACAGGTAAAAAAAGCTGGACAATCCGAGCTAACTTCGGTATCATATGATATAACAGCAACAACATATGAAACAAATTTTGCATATGTTGTACTGCACACAAATTTTATACAAGAATAGTGCTTGACTTTGAGCACAGATGTTATATAATGTATATGCGGGTTGGGAAAATGACCCAACCTATAATTTAAGGAGAAAAAAATTATGGCATTAGATTTGAAGAAAATGAAACAAAAGCAAATTGCTCTACAGGGCAATGGTAACGGCAAGCGGTGGTTCTGGAAGCCGCAGGATGGCGAGCAGACTATCCGAATTGTTCCAGATGCAGGCGGTGACCCCTTTCGGGAGTTTTGGTTCCACTACAACCTTGGCGACAAGCCCGGCTTTTTGAGCCCAAAGCGTAATTTTGGCGAGGATTGTCCATTGGACACCTTTGTTCGTAAGCTTTGGGAAGATGGCTCTGATGAGTCCCGCGAATTGGCGAAGAAGTTGATGGCAAAGCAGCGCTTCTTTTCGCCCGTTATCGTTCGCGGCGAAGAGGATCAAGGCGTTCGACTCTGGGGTTACAGTAAGACTGTTTACGAGAAGCTGCTTAGTCTCGTTCTGAACCCGGATTATGGCGATATTACTGATCCGGAGGCCGGTACCGATCTTGTCCTCAAGTATGGCAAGAAGTCTGGGGCGATGTTCCCAAGCACGGATCTTGAGCCGCGCCGTCACCCTTCTGCTCTTACAGAAGACAAGGAGTTGGCGAAGGAGTTTATTAACACCGAGATTGATTATGCAGGTATTTTTCCTCGCAAATCTTCGGCGGAAGTCAAGGAAATGCTTGATGAATATCTTGCCGATGGTGAAGGAAACGAAGAAGTAGAGAAGTATAATACAGAGAACACAGTAGATAAGGCATTTAACGAATTGCTAGCAAGCTAAGTGGGTAGCTTGTGGGGGGGGGCTTCGGCCCCCCCTTTTTATTGTGGAGACAAAAAATGGATAAAGGACAAAAAAAGATTGCAATAAGAGCCCAACAATTGTGGCAGACTGTTATTTTTGAAACTGATAATCCAAATCACTCAAAAATAAAAGAAGATTTAATTAATTTTGCTCACGAGTATAGGAAAGGAACAAAAAAAGATATTGAAAGTGGCGTTGCGCCCTCAATTAAGCGTGGCTTGTTTGAAAGTCGATTTGATTTTTTTGACCGCTTTGGGGAAGAAGAACCAATTAAGTCTGTGGTTGATTTTTGTCATACGTCCTTAAAAATGGCTATAACTGCGCTGAATGAACAAGCGTGGTCAGAGAACACTCCGAAAGACGCGAATATTATTTTTGATATCCACGAATCTTGGCTACACATCACCAAGGAGGGCGGATATCATGAAATTCACAATCATGATAATTGTACTTGGTGCGCGGTATACTACATAGATGTTGGAGACAGTTCAAAAGAAAACGGCGGCCTCCTGCGTTTTTATGATCCGCGGTGGCCAACTGGATTATACACGGATTACGGGAATATGTATTGGACAAGTAAACAAATACAAACAGCAACCCCCACCGATGGTAAATTGATTATATTTCCATCATATTTATATCATGCGATTACTCCGCTAATTAAATCTACAAAAGAACGAATTAATTTTGCAATGAATGTGCGGGTGTATAATGAGAGCGAGGCACTGGCTGCGATTGAAAATTTTCGGCAGCCCGGTGTATAATTTAAAAAATAGGAATTCTTATGGCAAAGGCAAAAAAAACAAGCGGACGATTAAGCATCGCGGATATGAAAAAGTTGATTAATAAATCAGCCGGCGCAAATGTTGCGTTTTCTTTAAAGGATGAGAACCCCACTGAAGTTAACGAATTTATTGCCACTGGCTCAAAGTGGCTGGACGGCATTATCCGCCGCGGAAAATGGGGCGGCATTCCCGTTGGCAAGATCAGTGAAATTGCTGGCTTAGAGGCTACAGGCAAATCTTATATGGCAGCACAGGTTGCTGCAAATGCTCAAAAGATGGGTATTGACGTAATTTATTTTGATTCTGAAAGTGCTATTGATCCCTATTTTTTGGAAAATGCAGGTTGCGATTTGGAGAACTTGCTTTATATTCAAGCACAATCAGTTGAATTCGTTTTGGAAACAATTGAAAATCTTTTGGCGAACAGCGACAGTAAAATGCTGTTTATATGGGATAGTATGGCAATGACACCCTCGGTTAGCGACATTGAGAGCGACTTCAACCCATTATCAACAATGGCAGTGAAACCTCGCATTCTTTCAAAGGGCATGGCAAAGTTGGTTCAGCCGATCGCCAACAAAGACGCAACTTTATTGATTTTAAATCAGCTAAAAACAAACATCACTAGACGGCCAGCAGAGGCCCTTACAACGCCGTATTTCACGCCGGGGGGTAAGGCCCTAGCTTACGCATATTCTCTGCGTGTATGGCTCACAGCGAGGAAAGGAAAGGCAAGTTTCATTTATGATGATAAGGGGTTTCGCATTGGAACTGAAGTTAGGGCAAAAATTGAAAAAAGTCGTTTTGGAACCCAAGGAAGAGAGTGTTCTTTCAAAATTATTTGGGGCGGCGAAGATATCCACATTATGGATAAAGAAAGTTGGCTTGAAGCTGTCAAATCATCGGAACATTTGACTAATGCCGGCGCTTGGTTTACATTACACTACAATGACAACACCACAGATAAGTTTCAAAGTAAAAACTGGAATGAAAAGCTTAAAGATAAAAAATTCTATAATAGAGTTGTGGAGCTAATGGAACAGGAAATTGTTCTCAAATTTGATAAGCGGGAAGGCAAAGCAGCAGATTTTTACGATGTTGATAATAAAGAGCCGGAACAGTATCCATGAGCAACAGCTTAGACAAACTTACCAAGAAGCAAAAGAAACTCATTGAAGAATTCCAAAAAGAATTTGTGGTGAGTAAAAAATATGAATATTCTTTTGGTAAAGATGTCTGCGGGAAAAGTATAGATATTATGCTTCCCAAGCACCACGCTCCCCGCGTCAGGAAAAAACTACCCCGTCGTTGGAAAGGATACAGAATTCTTATAATGTTCCGCGATGTAAATGAAAAGGAGGATGAAGAGTAATGGCAAAGAAAGGCGAAAATAAAGCTGCTTTTACAAGCAAAAAGACGCGGCAAGGAGATGGCCGTTGGACAAAGTACCCACACAACAAAAGATCAAAACTTTATAAAAAGAAATATCGCGGCCAAGGAAAATAAATTAAACTATTTATTGTATGGCCAGATACGATAAAGATATTTCAGAAACAAAATTACACGGCAAAGACAGTCCAGTAATTGTAACTACCAAGGGTATAAAAACTTTTATAACGCCGGCCATCGGTGATTTTGTCGATCACGAGGGTGTTGGAGAGGTTGTAAAGATTGGTACTGGGACACTTACTGCCGGTGATCTTTATTTTCTTCATACAGATGGGCAGTGGTATAATACGGATGCTGACAATCCGTCTTATGGTGGGACGGAGCTTCTGGGAGTTCCTTTAGGCACATCTCCGACGACTGATGGCGTGTTGGTTAAAGGAATTGTGAGAATTGACAGTGCTAATGTACAGGGGACTCCCGCCGTAGGTGCGGCTATATATGTTTCCGAAAGCCACACAGCCCAATTTGATTTTACGGCGCCCACCGGCAGTGGAGATTTTGTAAGAATTATTGGGTATTGTCTTGCGACTGATAGCCCGAGCGGAGATATCCTTATGTTGTTCGACCCGGGTCGCGATCACGTTGAACTTCCGTCGGGTGGTGGAGCAGTTTCAGCAGTTACCAACGGCGCCGACAACAGAGTAGCTACCTTCACTTCCTCAGATGCCCTTAACGGCGAAGCGAACCTAACATTTGATGGAACAGATTTAGGTGTTTCTGCCAAGATTTTTCATATAGGTGATACGGACACGTATATTAAGTTTACAGATGACGACATAAACATCCAAGCCGGCGGCGTCAATTTTGTGGATTTCACCGAGGATACTCAAAACGACGTAACTTTTAATGAAGGTGGTGTTGATATCGACTTTAGAGTTGAAAGTGCTAATAATACACATATGTTATTTGTCGATGGCGGAAATGATAGAGTTGGGATTGGTGCCACTCCAAGTTGTGAATTACATGTATCTGGAGTAGACCCAAGAATTAGAGCCGATTCCACTCCCGGTAATCATCCCGGTTTTGAACTGTCGGAATATGGCACAAGAAAATGGGTGATATATAATGACCCAGATGAGGGTCATAATATCATATTTAAGAGTGATCGCGACTTGATGCAAGTGACACAAACTGGTGATTTATATCTTCAGTCTTCTGGTTCAGCAGGCATCAGCGTAGACAAGAACTACTCGGATACAGACGGCGCGACCATCGCGGGCATGGATATCGATTTTGATAAGACCGGCGCTTCCACGACAACCAACACCATGTATGGCATCAAGGTGGATATGGATAACACCACAGCCACCAATGGCAACAACTATATGTATGGTTTATACGTCACCCCGACGCTTACGCACGCTGCTGATGCCGGCGGCACCTTTACATACGGTGCGCTTATTAACGCACAAGGCTCATCAAACGGCAGCAGCTTCGTCCAAGGTGCAAGGATCGAAGCATCCGGCGGCGATGTCAACTACGGAATCCAGCTTGACGTTGAGGACGGTGGTGTTGATCTTAGAATTGAAAGTTCAGCCGATAGTGGCGATTATTTCCAGATTCAAACCACCACTCACGGTGCAACCACAA
>Ga0080013_1005793_pt1 | contig 11297 bp, 10 predicted proteins | sample ETNvirenome_6_85_FD_69236 | JGI IMG/M metagenome (GOLD analysis project Ga0080013, IMG submission 69236) | Marine viral communities from the Pacific Ocean - ETNP_6_85 (SPADES assembly) (version 2) | ecosystem: Environmental > Aquatic > Marine > Oceanic | place: Pacific Ocean | collected 2013-06-19
GGACTCCAAGTTTCAACTTGTCCTTTTTCTTTCCAACCTGTTGTATTTTGGGGATCATAGTCACCCATCCAATTTCTAGCCATTATCTTCTTCCGTCTGGTTGTACATCTACTCTAAAGGTTCCTAGTTTCCAGTCCTGAGAGGTACTGGTATTAGCAATCTTTAAAGAAACGGCACGTGCTCTTGCACGAGTATCTACTTTAGTTGTACTTGAGCTAATTGTAAAGGGTCCTAATGAAGAGCTCGCCTGGGAGCTATTAGGATAGTCTCTTAAGTTTAATGTAATTTGGGTGTCTCCTGTTTGGGAAATAAAATCTGGAATAAATCTTCTAATTTTCATTAGGAATTCTCCATCTCCTTGAAAGGTTGCTCCACCTTCTTTAGTAACCGTTATATCATAATCACCTGATTCTATATTAGAAGCGATAGCGGTAATAGTACTTCCAACAACTTGATCGGTCCCTGTTTCATGTTTAAAGTAGGTAGTTCTGCCATCTGTATTTCCAACAACATCGAATGAAGTATCAGTATCAGCGTCATAAGAAGTACCATGAGGATTTCCAAAAACAGATGAATCTGCCCAAGTGGTTCTATCTAAACTACTCGTTACCCAGATAGCTCTGTCAGGAGTAGAATCTAAATAATTATAACTCACCATTCTATTAACAATAGTTGATCCTGAAGTAGGATAAAACCAGTATATTTCTCCAAATAGATTATTTAATCCACAGTTAACTAATTGTTGCCCCGTGGTGTTTATATCATCAAACACATAGTCTTCCACTAAACATTTCATCGATTCCAGTTTACCAGCGTATTTAAAAAATCCATTTTCAGACATCCAGTACGCTGAACCATCTACCTCGATTGCAGCATTCATTCCAAGAAGTCCACAGTTAGTTCCTACTTGCGCAAAGGCAAATACAAATGGAACTCCGACAAAACGCATAGTAAACGCTGCACTGTCCGTCCAAACATAAGTTGCATCTCTTCCTCTAACTGCACCCATGATCCGTGATCCGTCAGCCAGTCTTTGTGAACCTGCTGTATTGGTTGCTGTAATAGTCCAGGTATTAATATCCTCTCGATTAGACCATCTAACAAACATATCATCTTGAGTAGCTGTGTCTCCAATCGTGGTTTCAGTTCCAAATAAAACTAAGTGACGATCTGGAGTAGATACTAACATATCACGGGACGCGGTTGGTGCACCAGACACAATCGTTGCTCTTGTGTCCGTAGCTCCCGACGCATCTGAATCCCATTCAAAAATAGGTCCATTGTGAATTAAAGCTAAAAGTTTTTTACCAAAACTATCCAAGGTCCATAGGCCTGGATCAATTACATAATCACCACTAGCAGCTTCCCCCCAGGCTACATAATCCGTGCTATTAGTGACCGTGGCTCCATCTGCATGAGAATCTTTGCTTGTTCCTCTAACTTCTCGGGTCACTCCTGTTAAAGTATTAGTACTAATTCCAGTATAAGAAATTTCTTCTGTACCAATTTGAATATAAGAGGTTCCAGAAGATGGAAATTGAGATGCATCGGTTAATACAATGGTAGTAGTAGTTGAATCATTAATAGCTCCATTAAGTGTGGTTGTAGCTTCTCCTGAAACCGTACCGCCGTATTGTCCTAAACTCCAGCCATAACCAGGAAGTTGAGTTGCAGGTCCCACAGGGTAATAATATTGTACTCTAATACCTCCTGATGTCGTGGCACCGGATCCTGTTTCAGCGGATGGCATAGTAATAGTAAGAGTAGTTGAAGAAGGAATTGTTGTGATCATGAATTTAACATCATCAAAATCAGAGGCACTATAATTTGAATTGGTAATGGTTGTAAAATTGTCTAAATAAATAATATCTCCAGCGCCCATGCCATGAGGAGATGAAAAAGTAATAGTTACTTCAGTAGAGTCATTAGTAGTGGTAAAAGCATTGGTTAAAGTAGTAGTGGTTTTAATAGGATGAATGTCATAAAAAACACCTCCTGTATAGACATATAAAATTCTATTGGTTCCGATGGCAGAATATTTAAATCCTGAACTATTAATAAATTGGTGTTGGGCTCTAGCAGCTCCCGTTAGAAAATTTTCTCCTAACTGAGACCAACCTCCTATTTTTTCAGGTGTACCATATCTAAATCGTACATAATCTCCTCCCGTCCACTGTCCTTCAGCGCCTGTGGGAGTAACTTGTTTGTTAAAACCCGGTAAAAATTCTATTTTTTGTAGCATAAAAATCCTCTTTTATAACTATAACAGATTTTAGGGATAATCAACAGATTTAAAGCAAGGGGAATCTGTGGTGGATCATCCCCTCACCAGCGTAGTGTGTATACTATTTTTTAGGGATTGTAAAGCCTTTATACCAGGCTGGAAGTCCTAAGAATGGACGCCGGTCAAATCTATTTGGTTTAGCGGTTTTCTTTTTAGCATCATTATAGTGTAAAAAAACTTGGCCACAGTCTTTACCTTTAAATTCTTCTCGCCAATGTTCGAGATCACATCCAGAATAAATAAGCATATCTCCTGGTTCTAGTTCTACTTTGATACCTGCTTGACCTTTTTTTCCAGTTGGATCTAGATAAATTGGCCATGGATCTCCTCCTAGATTTAAGGTAGTAGAGACTTCGCATGAATATCTATCTTTATGTCGATGAAGAACATCTGCTGTTTTATAAATTCTGGCATAGGAATAAGTTTCATTTAACTTATAACCTGTTTCTTTTTCCATCTTTACTTTTAAAGCTTCTAATAATGTTTCCATTACTGTATCGGAATAATGAGAATAAGTATTAGGAACCTGTTCATCATTCCATATACCCCAATATTCTGTAAAGGGTGAAATATATTTTTGATCAAATAAAAATCTAGCAATTCGTCTTTTCTTTATAAAATAAGAGTAGACAAACGAAGCGAGCTCTTTTGATATTGCTCCTCTTAATACTTTGTATTTATTTTTTTTGAATGACATTTTTTCCTTTCTTTAATTTATGTTCTATTAATGTGTCAACAAAATCTGGAGTACGTTTTTTAGGATGTTGTCCTAAGGTGGCATGAATGTACGCAACTCTAACTGGATCTATATCCTTTAGTTTAATTATATTAACTACCTTATGGTTTTTGGACATTTAATACTCCTTTTGGTATCGCTTGACAGTTCCAATGAATGAATCTAAAGGGCTCATAGCCCATATCAACCGCATACATATGAGGCATATACGATGGAAAAAATATCATTCTTCCAGGTTTTACTTCATAATTAACTTGATGGCTAGCATAAGTTATTTTAGTCATATCTTTTTGAGGTAAAAGATTCATCATGTTTCCTGATCTTGGGTCTTCGAATATAGGTCGTGATGTTCTCTCACTAGCTTTTAAAAAATAAAAACCAGACATATGCCCATTCCAGTGGGTATGTAAAGTATGGTGTCCCCCACCTTTTTTAGCAAACTCCTGTACCCACATTTCTGTAGTAAAGACTTGGTAATTAGTTAAATCAAAACCCATTTCTAATAATAAATTATTTGCGGTTGCCCCTATATAATTTGTAAGTTCTAAAAAATTAGGATCTCCTATTAAAGTAGTTGAATGAAAAACATGGCCCATATCTCCTTTATCTCCAAATTTTTTATTTCTTTTATCTATATCTTTTTTTAAATTCTTTTTAGCTACTTCAATATATTTATCTGAAGCTCTATTTAAATCATCTACAAATGCACGTTCATCAGCAAACCATACAGGACATTTAAAAAGGTCTTCTTTATTTAATTGTTGTGGAAATGATTTTGCACTTCCACAGGATATCTTATCCAATTCTTTTTGAGTTTTTACTTTTCTTGCTTTTTTTTGTTTCTTTTTCATTTATATGGCCACCCTAAATTCCAGATTACTAAACTATGTCTTGATCCTTTTTTAACTGGACATACTCTATGCCAAACAAATCCAGGGAACACCACTAAAGATCCTTTAGGGAGTACCTCTTTACATTTTCTAATGTTTGGTTTTTTATCTGGATCTAAATTTCTAAAATCAAATTCTAACTCACCACCCTTATAGTCTTTTGGATCTGATAGAGTTACTGTTACAGATAACTTTCTAATTTTTCCGTTTGATGGGTCACTTTGTTGTCTTTGATAAGGTTGATCCCAACCATCACAGTGCCAATCATAATACTGACCTTTATTATATTTTGTAAACTGACAAGCTTCACTAAAATCCCATTGAAAATTCCAACCTGCAGATGCATTAGCTTGATGGACATAAGGTTGTATCTCTTTATATATCCATCTATCACTCATCCATACAATCTCTGAATTTCTTTTCTTTTTTAAATCTTTAACTTGTTTTTGATTTAATTTTTTTGGATCACCACCATAACCACCAGTAACTGCCATTTGATCTTGTAAAGATTTTCCATAACGTACAATGTCATCACAGATACGTTCTGGAATTACGGATTGAAAATACCAATAATAGTTTGTAAGATTCATATGTCTTTATAAAACCTTTAATATAACTTCTGAGTCATTGCAACCAAATTTACCTGTAGGCATAATATTGAAAGCTAAAGAAACCCTGTCTTTTTTAGAATTATTCTTTGAAATAACATGATATGATTCACTTGGAAAAAACAACAACAAATTTTCTTTTACTTTAAATCCCCACTCTATAGAATTATAGCAGTTTTCAATGCTTGGTGGTATATAGAAATTTTTATTACTATAATCCCTAAACTTTATGTTCCCACCATTTTCAGGGGTTTTTAAATAATAAACCCCACTATAAAAAGAATTTTGGTGGTTGTGATAAATACCCTCGTTACCGCTATTACTTACAGCCAACCAAGAAGTAGTTATATCAAAGCTACATTTTTCATATTTTAAAACAGAGTTTTTAAAAGAATTGAATTCTTTTAAGATATTATTTTTTAACAGTTTAAATTTTTTATCCTTTAACAAATGCTTATTGTTAGTAGCTTTTGTAGTATTATTACTTTCACTAATATTTTTTAAACTAAACTTTTTAAAATCACTAATAAACTTATTTAATTCTTTTTTTGAAAAATTTAATTTTGTTTCAAAAATAACTTTAGAAAAAAGTTGATGTATATATGTATGCATATGTCTTTATACATATGTTTTATCTCAATTTAAAAAAAGAGTAAAGAGAATTAATTATGAAAAAGTAATTGTTCCAGTATTTTTAAATGTAGCAACTTTTGTACTTCCTGGTGCACATGTAATAGCATTGCAACTTCCTGTAACTGTTCCTGTAACTGCGGTTGGATATCTAAGAATTACAACTCCTGAACCACCATTTCCAGCTGCACCTAATCCTGGTCCTGGAACAGGACCTACACCTGTATCTTTACCACCTGCTCCTCCTCCACCACCAGTATTAGCAGCACCAGCTTCTCCATTTACTCCGCACCATCCTGGAGCGTTTGCTGTTCTTGGATACCACGGGTTAGGCGGACCACCTCTACAAGCAGAAGCACATCCTCCACCACCATATCCTCCTATACCTGCTCTTATAGGTGGTTTACTATCATATGATCCTTGAGTACCACCACCTCCACCACCACCGAAGTATCTTAAAGATCCACATGGTCCTGGTGTTCCAACACCTGGACTTGGATTAATTGCTGATCCAACACCAATACCTCCATCACCTGCATGAAGTGGAGTAGGTGTAGCACCACCAGATAATACGTTAAAGTTTCCACCAACACCACCGGCACCACCACCTCCACCACCACCATAGTGTGAAGTAGGTCCGTTGTCATTAAATCCACCACCACCTGAAGGATTACCTTGAGATGGACTTGTTGGTGGAGTATTTCCTAAACCTTTTGTAGATGCAGGGAAAACTGAATATTGTGAAGGGTTTGATCCAAAAGGATTTGGATAAGAACCGTTATAGTTAGGTCCACCTCCAGATCCACCATTACCTGCGGGTGGAGCTAAACCAGGTCCTACTGGTGCACCAAAAGCTGCACCTCCACCTGTTGCAGTAATTGTATCTGTTCCTTCACTTCCACCTGGATTAAATGTTGTATCAGTACCTCTAGCAGTTCCCGATCCACCACCTCCTATCACCACATCATAAACTTTTTTAGTTGTAAGTAATGTTAAACCACTACCTTGTAAAGGAGAAGGTCCATAACCAGAAGCTCTATAACCTCCAGCACCACCTCCACCACCGACTGCATTACCAGCAGCACCACCTCCACCACCAGCCATTACTAAATAATTTACTGTAATACCTAATGCTGTAGCTCCATCTGGCCATGTTCCAGATTTTTTTGATTGAAATTGACTTTGCATTGACCACACACCACTTGCTCTACTTAATTCTTTTACGATAACTATTCCTGAGCCACCAGCAGCTCCGTTACCTACTCCACCAGCTCCACCACCGCCACCACCTCCAGTGTTTGTTGTTCCTGCGTTTCCAGGGGTTCCAGCGGGAGATCCTCCTGCTCCACCACCACCTGGAGTCGATGCTCCACCTGGTCTGTTTTCTCCGCCACCTACATAACCACCACCTGATCCGCCACCTGCATAAACTCCTGAGTTAGGGGCACCTGGAAAATCTGGACTCACATTGCTTCCTGGACCTCCTAGTGCGGCAGTAGGAGTAGATGGGTATGAACCTTCAGGTACACCAGCACCTCCAGTTCCACCAGCTCCGCCACCACCTGCAGCAGACGCATTGTTTCCTGGACCTGTGGGAGTTTTAGTAGTTGTTCCACCAGTATTTCCTTGTGGGGGTGCTACGGGAGGTGTATTTCCTGCTCCGCCAGTTAAAGGTCCACAACCAGGATTACCATCATCTTGTCCTCCGCCACCACCTGAACCACCTGCGACACCATCTTGTCTAACTTTTCCACCACCGCCACCACCTGCAGAAGTATAAGTTACTCCACATCCTACTATAGAACTAATTCCTCCAGCTCCTCCTGGACCTACTGGACCTGTGCCTGCAACACCAGCACCTCCAACCGTAACAGGAACAGTTCCTGATGCATTAATTTCTATATTTCTTAAACCACCAGCGCCACCACCACCACCGCCATCATAACCTCCACCACCGCCACCACCAACTAATAAAGTTTTAGCAATTGTAGTTCCTGGTTGTAATGATAAAGTCCCGGTACCTGTTTTAACAGTTTGAATGCACTTCCCGTAAGAAGTTTTGTTTATTTTACCGATTATACCGCCATTTGATCTGGCCATTTGAGTCTCCTATTCGGACACCCAAGCTGTGCCATTCCAGTCGTGTACTGTTTGAGGGTCCGATTCGTCGTTTGATTTTGTTGCTTCCCAACCTTTAGTGTTGTCAGCTTGATATTTTGTTTCATTCCACAAAATAAAATATCTAACTCCACCTTCTTCTGTAACTGTTGGATAAGTTATTGGTGCTTGCCAATCATCATTTCCATCTAATGCCCAAGACTTATGGGGTTGTGGACATAAAAATTTATCTTTTGTAGAATCATAAACATAACCTATACCACAATATTGTTTTCTAAAATTATGATTGTAAGAAGTTTGTTTCCAACTTCCACCTTTAAAGAAATTTGCGCACCATGTTTCTCCATCAACATGCATGTCTGAAGGAACGCAATCGTTTCCTACTACAACAACTCTTTCAACTACTTGATGTGTATCAGATGTGAATCCTGTTGGATCTACTTTTGATTTTAATTCTGCGAAATGTGCCATATTTTTACTCCTTAAAAATTTAATTTAATCTATAATTTAATCTTAACTTAATGTCAATGTAGTATTTGCCGTAACAACAGCTACTTTACATCCACCTGCTGGTCCCGGTAAAGTCGAAGTAGAAGCTGCCGGACTTGGTGAAAATGCCATACATTTTGACCCTGGAATCCTTACAACAACCACACCTGGTCCACCTGCTGCTCCTGCACCATTCTCACCTCCTGGCTGGAATCCTCCACCACCGCCACCACCTCTATTGGTAGTTCCTGCTGTTGCAGCTACAGGTCCTGGGGATGTTGGATGACCTGGCGTTGCTCCTCTTCCACCTGTGCCACATGGAGACGCCGGCCCACCTGTTGTACCTATATAACTTCCACCACCGCCACCACCGGCATAAGCTACGGGTGATCCTGTAATACATGAAGTTATACCTACTCCACCTGCTCCTGATGCAGGAGCACCGGGTGCATTACTTCCCGCACCACCAGCTCCACCGCCACCACCAGCACTTCCTGGATTACCACCTGAATTCCATACACCTACTCCACCACCATTTCCTTCTATATTTAAATATAAACCTGCGTTTCCTGAATAAGGACCACCTCCTTGTCCGTGAACTCCACCACCTGATCCTCCAGTTGTTTCTCCTCTCCCACCACCAGTTGTTGTAATACCAGCAAAAGAAGATGTATTTCCTGGAGAGTTGTCTTGAGTGCCCGGACTTCCGCTTGTTCCACCACCACCTATAACAATTGGATAAGGGCCATCAGATAAATAAAGTTGTTGTCCTTTAGTATTATTTACATATTGAAAAGAAGTTCTTAATCCACCAGCTCCACCACCACCATTTATAGCATAGCCACCAGCTCCGCCACCAGCTACTACTAGATAATGAACAGCTGTTCCTGATATGGTTTCATCGCTGCCTTGTATAGTTAATGTATCATTTGCTTTAAATTTTGCTGCAATACATGTTCCACAGCTAAGATAAGCTACTTCATTACATGCTACAGTTTTTGTAAAAGTAATTCCTGATGCAGCGGCTCTTGTAACCACAACACCCGAACCACCTGTTGCTCCAGTTCCTACAGTACTATCATAAGATCCACCACCTCCACCACCACCTGTATTAGCTGTTCCAGCTGTACCATTTGTATTACATTGACTACCTGGTGTTCCTCCTCTTCCACCACCACCAGCTCCTCCTGGTCCAGAAGTAGGATTACCGCCACCGCCACCACCTCCAGCGTAAGTCGTTGTTGTTGCTGTAATTGCGTTAGGTGCTCCTGCACCTCCAGTACCTCCTGTAGGAGCGGATGCATTACCACCAACAGCAGTAGCTCCACCGCCAGCTCCACCAGTTCCTGGAGAAGGACCATTTGCTGTTCCACCAGCATAACCTTGAATTGGATCTGTTGGAGGAGTATTTCCTGCTCCTCCTGCTTTAGGTCCTGAGTGTCCACCACCTCCACCTGAACCACCATCACCACCTGCAGCTGGAGAAGCTGCTCCTATTCCACCACCAGCTGATGTGATTGTTGAAAAACTTGAATCATTCCCTACAGAAGCAGCGTTTCCACCAGCTCCAACTACAATGGAATAACTTCCCCATAAATATTGTGCTGATCCCTGTAATGGACTTGGGCCATAACCAGAAGCTCTATAACCTCCAGCTCCACCTCCACCACCTCTATTAGGTCCACCACCTCCACCACCAGCGACTACTAAATAATCTACATCAACTCCACGATTAGGCCATGTGCCATTTTCTTTTGCATCAACCATGTCATTCAATGACCAGACTCCTGATGCTCTATCTAATTCTTTTACTATAACTATTCCTGGGCCACCTGCTCCACCAGCTTGGTTACTTCCAGGTCCACCTGCTCCACCACCGCCTGTATTCGTTGTACCTGCATCAGAACCCGAACCAAAAGTTGCACTTGTTGCACCACCTCCAGTACCCCCAGTACCTGGTCCACCAGGTCCAGTTGATCCTGCTCCGCCACCTCCTGCATAAACTCCAGAATTTGGTGTTCCAGGAAATGTTGATGATACATCTGTTCCTGCTCCACCATTCCCAGCTTTCCCTGGTGTATTCGGTGGTGAAAAATTATTACCATTAACTCCAACAGCACAAGAACCGCCACCACCACCGCCTCCTGCTCCATTAGTGGCACAAGATGGACTTACCCCTGAATTTCCTCCGGCACTTCCTTGACCAGCAGTTCCTGATGCGCCAGAAAAAGGTCCAGTATTATTATTACAACCTCCTGATCCACCGCCAGAACCTCCAGTTCTTCCAACTGATCTTATAAAACCTCCTCCTCCACCACCAGTAGAAGATTGGCAAAAAGCAGAAGAAGTTGATCCATCTCCACCTGGACTACCTGGTGATGCAGAACCACCTCCTCCTACAACTAAATTATAAGGTGAATTTCCTGATACTGAAATATTTTGAATTGTTTGTAAACCACCTGCTCCGCCTCCACCCCCAGCATCATGACCACCTGCACCTCCTCCAGCAACTATAACTGTATCAACAACCCTAGTTCCTGGTTGAGTTGTGATTGCTCCTGTGGATGTTTTTGATGTAATTTTATTTTTACCAAAAGACGTTGTGTTAGTGGGTCCAATTATTCCGCCATTGCCAGCCATAATTTAAACCTCCTATGCGTCGTCTAATACTTCATACGATATGAATAAGTCCAGATCAGATGCAGCACTAGCTCCACCTTTGAGTACGTCGGTCTCTCTTAAATAAATTGGTGTGTCCACTAATACTAACGTTGCGTCAGCAGGGACCGAAACTGTTTTTGCTAAATAAACATCAGACGCTCCCGATGCAACAGTACCTCCAGAAGAAGTAGTTGCTCCTGCATCTATATAAACTGTAACATCCGCAGCAGATGATCCATCTACGTTTGCAACTGTCATTCTATTAATTTTAATTAATTTATCTGCGGCAACTGTAAACAAAGTTGTAGTTGTAGTTGCTGTTAAATTCCATCCTACGGATTCACCGTAGATACTTGAGACTGCTACTATATTTGGGTTTGCCATAATTTAATTCCTTTGTGTTTTTACCCGAAAATCATTGCCATTGCAATAGCTTTTCCAGTTGTTATTCCTGCTGCAGCCCACGACAATGTTCCTGAACTATTAGATGTTAAAGCCTGTCCAGAAGCAGTTGCATCTGCATCAGGTAAAGTCCATGTTACTGAACTAGAGACTGTTGCAGGCGCTTTAAATGCCACATAATGAGAATTATCAGCATCAGCAAATTTCATTGAGTTTTGATTACTCAATGTAATTTCAGAAAAATCTGCAAATGGATCTACAACATTTGTTCCATCTGTATAGACTATTTTGTGGCCTTTATCAGTTGTAGCCCAAGTTGTACCTGTTCCAGTAGCTGTTTTTAATTGAACTGTTTGGGCACCTGTAGAAGCATTGTGTGCAATATACCAGTTTTCTAAACTATCTGGTACAGTTACTACTGAAGAACCAGTTAAGGCTCCTGTTAATTTCCAAACTCTTGTTGCAACAGTTGCACCTGT
>Ga0080013_1005796_pt1 | contig 11292 bp, 20 predicted proteins | sample ETNvirenome_6_85_FD_69236 | JGI IMG/M metagenome (GOLD analysis project Ga0080013, IMG submission 69236) | Marine viral communities from the Pacific Ocean - ETNP_6_85 (SPADES assembly) (version 2) | ecosystem: Environmental > Aquatic > Marine > Oceanic | place: Pacific Ocean | collected 2013-06-19
ACTTGTTGTTGTATTCGCTAATCTTAAACTTATCACACAATCATAAGTACCAGCACCGATAGCACCTCCTAAAAGGTCTACTGCTACTGTTCCTGTGTTTTGTATTAAATAGTTTCTAAAATTCTGTGCCATATTTTCCTTATACTAGAGTGCGATCGACATTGCAATCACAAATCCGTTAGTTGCTCCTCCCGATCCCGTCGAAGCTGATGTTAATCTTCCTTTTGCATCAACTGTTATATCTGCAGTAGTATACGACCCTGCTGATACTGCTGTATTAGCCAGTGTTACTGCTCCGCCTGTAGCAATAGTTGCGTCCCCTGACATAGCATCTTCTTGATAAGATGTACCATCTCCTATTAAAATTTTTCCTGCTGTAACATCCGGCATTTTTAATAATGCCCCAATAGTTAAATCTGCTGGTAAAGTTACGTTACTGCTTCCATCTTCATAAACGGATTTAGCAGCCGGCAATGTACAAAATACATTTAAAGTACCACCAGCAAAAGTCACTGCTGATCCTGAATTAGAACTTGTTAAAATAGTGTCTCTAGAAAGTGTATCGGGCGTTGCATCAGTTACAGTACCAACTCCAACTTCCCAATTAGCTGTTCCTTCTTCATGAATTGCATAATAAGTTGTATTCCCAGTTGCAATTCCTGCAACAAAAGTTTGCCAACCGGTTACCGCTCCCGCTAAACTTAAAGTTCCGGTTCCTGAAGTAGTACTAGTTTCTCTAACTCTGTCGTTTAAAACTAAAGCCATTTTTTATTCTCCTATTAACTCATGCTTATGATAGCATCGGCCGGTGTCGATGGATCAGGGAAAGTAATTTTAAATGTACCATTAGTACAAGTTTTATTTCCTCCGAAATCTAACACAACACATAATTTATCACTTTGATCGTCATTATAAATTGCTCCAAAAGCTGCTGTAAAAGTAGCTGAGGTCCACTCCGTGTCCGCAAAATCACAAGTAGCTACTGCTGTGCCATATGCAACTGCATTACCTGTTAAGGTATTTCCAGTTGTTGTATAAGCTGTTCCAGAAGCACTTACTTCACTTGTTGCACTATAGACAGTACTTGCTGTAGTGTAAGGGCTTGCAGTGTATAAAGCTAATTTAAAAGCATCTCCGCCTGAAGCAAAATTATGTGTTCCAGTGAATAACTCTCCACGAAAGGAATAAGGTATTACGTTTGCCATATTTTTTTATCTCCTTAATAAGTTGATGGTGATTCAGATTTAATTGGAAGACGAATAACCCCATCTTGATATTCGTTTCTGCGTCTACGACCTAATTGTTCTCTCGCGTACGTTTCTAAAGCTTCTGTATAAGCTTTATCATAGTATTGTAACATATCCATCGGACCTTTCAAGTATCCATATGCATTTACTAGAGATGCATATAAAAGCAAGTCCTGATATTTATTAGATAAATAAGTTCCATTTGTAGCCGCTGGAGCGGCAGCGGGTGTTGTAGTGTTTGTTAAACTAGTTGGCTCTTTGTTATAAGCCAAAGTAATTTCATAGGCTGTATCTGGTGTGGGAGCTATTACCCAATATTCTTCATCCCAATTCCCATAATATTTAGGTATACTAGTTGAAGAAGACCCGGGTGTAGCATAATATTCTGCCATAAAACTCGGATCTCTTTGTTCTAAAAAAGTTTGGTTACCGTCATCATCTTTTAATTGAACATATCTTATAACTCTTAAATCTTGAGGAATAGTTACATATCTATTTCCAATAACACAGTTAGATGTTGCATAGAATCTTTCTAAATCAGCATCAAAAGCTCTATATATTCTCATCTCAGCATTTGTTATAAATTTATTCATAACAGCAGAAGTAAAAACATTACTGCCTACTTCTGTGTAATTTTTAAGATCGTCTTCTAAATTTGCTAAAAGATATGCCATATTATTGTGGTCCTATCGTTTTTAAGGTTGCGGGTCCAGAAGATAAGTTCCATCCCCCACCTTTTATATCACCAGTCGTAGCTGTTCCGCCACTATTAAAATGATACCAATTAGCCGGTGTCTTTAATAATCTAATTGTAGCACCGGTTGTATGTGACGCAGCTGTAGAACCAAATGCTCCACGCGTTACGCCTGTTAAAGTATGAGTACTAACTCCAGTATAACTGATAATTTCACTATCAACTAAAATTCCATAAGTTGGTGTACCTGTGGGATTTGTACTTGTTGGTTCGTAGGGTGCTGTTGAAACACCTGTAAAACTTGTTCCACTTGTTAATACAACAGTTGTTGTTGAAGAATCAATTGTGCCATTTAAGGTTGTAGTTGTACCCGTATATTTTCCCGGATACATTGTCCAACCTGCCGCTTGACAAATTGTAGATCCAGAAATTCCATCTATATTTGCAATGCTTGCAAAAGCAACAACAGGATTTCCTGCAACCGGTCCATCGTCTCCTACAGTGTCCGGTGTACCTGTACCGGGAGAAGTAGTTGGTGGTCCTCTAAATCTAACTGTTGCACTATAAGTTCTTTGATGATCCAGTTCATTTACATTTATAATTCCTGAAGCAGCTGCATAAGTTATTAAAGGATTAAAATCTAAAAATCTTAAAGCATCTGCCGGGGGTTGTTGTGGTCTTGTTTTAGGTAAAGCTGTTGGATCAGCAGCACTTGGCTTAGGGTCTAATTGTGGTTGTTTGGATTCAAACTCAGAATAATGTACAAATAACCCATTCCATTGTGTAACCATTTCATTCCATGGAAAAGATTGTCCACTAATATCTGATACTGCTAATGCAAATTTTCCTTGTGCGTATCTTGCCATAATTAAATACTTGGGTAGTAAGTCTTAGGTGTAACATATGTACTGTTACTAGACCCATCCGCTGCCTCCGCTCTTAATAATTCATCTTCGTAAAGTAATTTTAAATTTTGTGTTCTTTCCGGATTGTATTTCATACTAACGTAGTATGCTAAACCTGCACACATTGCAGGAATATAATAATAAGGAACATCAGCTGCATTTGTATAAGCACCCGCATCCTCTATTCTACTCATGTAATAAAATTGAACTCTATCGCCCGCTTGGCTTGAGCCTGGAGTGGTATATAAAGTGACTGTAATTTTATCTATGAATCTTTGAACCCAATATTGAGAAGGTTGTCCTTTAGCTAACTTATTAGATAAAGCTGAATATGTGGATCTGGAAATTTTTGTTAAAGGACTATCTGATTGACTAGTTGTACCTGCACTGCTTCTATATGAAGCTTCAAAAATATCGTCTGTACCATATAAAGCTGCACCGGCACTTGTTAATAAAGTTGATGTTCCATCTCCACTTGCACGGTAACCGATATATTCATTGGTACCATCAACAAGAGTTAAGTATCCATCTCCAATTTGCCAAAGATGAATTCCTCTGTTGGCCCACTCTTGAAACATAATATTTAAAGAGCGTCTGGCAGTTTTTAACTGGTAACCAGCAACTCCTCGAATACCACATCTTTCAAAAGCTTCTTCTATGATGTCGTCAACTGCGAACGTTTTCCCGAACGTCGCTGTTCCGGATGTAGTATTAGCCATTTAAACTCCTACGCGCCAGTGATCGTTATTGTAACGCTTCCACCAGCTCCCGTTAAGTTATAAACAATACCATCTTTACATAAAATACCAGAACCGGGAATGAAAAGTTGCATCCCTTCTGTATTATAATTATACGTAGCTACCGCAGTTCCAGGTGATCCTGTACTTGTAGAATCATAAAAAACCATAGTAGAAGCTGCAATTCCTTCCGCTTGAATAGATGTAATTCTACATCTACCTGTTCGTGCAAGAGTATTGCTACCTACAGTAGTCATGTTGATGGTTGTCTGGTCACTTGTAAAACTTGACATATTTTCTCCTATTAAAAGTGCTCCCGAAGGAGCACTTTAATTATTTATTAGCTTAAGTTTCTATTTTGTAAATACAAAACAGTAGCTGTAGCCGCACCAGCTGTAGCTGCACTTCCACTTTGATTATATGTAGCTGTGACAGTAATGTCAGAAGTACCTATATCAATTAAGTTTCCAATCTGGGAAACATCAGAAGTTGCTAAAACTCTAGCTTGCGCTCCTGCTGCTAAAGCATCAGCATATTGATCAGCTGTAGTTCCATCTCCAAAATCAATCGTATTAGTAGTACCTGCATCGAACGCAGTGGTAATATCTAAAGTGATTTGGAAAATCTGACTATTGGCTGGTAATGTTGCAATGTCAGTTGTAGTGCCATCAGCTTCAAAAACAATGTTAGCTGATTGTGCCATCAATACAAAACCTGTGTTTGCCACATTTGTACCAACAGTAGTTCCAGTCGTATTATTTATCGTTCCCGCTTTTATCGGTCCCGAAAATGTAGTTGTAGCCATAATTAAATCCTCCTAGATTTATGAACATAGTCTCTAGGCCGTCGACTATACGCGTCTATGTTCTGATTTTAATTGTATAGTGATTGATTTATATAATAGATTTAAATGGAGTGCAAGAGATCCTAATAGAAATATACGATTTCAGCGATGTGGCGTTTATTTAAGTAGCCACAGAAACTTCGGGGGCAGCATTTCGAATTGCATTTTCTCTATCTGCAATCTTTGATTCTTCGAGTTTGATCTCAGTAATGACTTCTTTAATTTTGTCATCAATTCGGACCATATCCAGAGTATATTTACCACTTTGCTCATACTCCAGTTGCCACCTCAACTCCAAGGACCTTTTCGTAGTGTACAGGTCGTGTAACATCTATAACCTCCTCATAGGTTATCCGTTTTATCTTGGGATCCATCATTTCTCCAAGAGACTCCCATTTTATACTCTTATCTCCTAGTTTGTCAACTATTGAATTTTCAATAGATTCAACATTATCCTCAGCTAAAACTTCAAATTTAGCTTGATATTGATACGCATTAATATGTACTAGGAATTTTCTCATATATTCACCCTTATAAATAAAAAGGGGCCGTTTTAAGGCGGCCCCTTAGTTTGTTAGTTATTAAGCACCTTCAACACCGTAGATACCTCTAGGGTCTGATACTCCAAACGAGTATCTTTCTCTAGCTTTGTATCTTACGTTTCCTGTTGAAAAGTCACCTTCCATTTTAGTTTGGACCGGTAATCTTTCAAAGTACTTCATACCATTTGGCACGTCAGTGATAATATACCAAGAATCAGTATCTGTTAGATAGTGATTTACTCTATATCCTTCAGGGACCATTCCCATATTCTTAAGAGCGTTGATATCGTTATCAGCTGTACCAACTCTACCTTGAGATTTTAACAATCTCTCCGCGTTGAATTGGTTTTCAGAAGGAATAATCATTTTCATTCCTCTAGCTGCGATTTTAAGACCTCTCTCATCAGTCAAAGCCGCAATGTCGATCATTGCTTGCTCTAACGATGTTTCGTTAAGGTCTGCCTGTGTAGTTAACGTGTTTGAAAAAGTCCCAGCGATTGTCGGATGCTGTGTATTGAACAAAGATACTGCATCACCAGAATCATAGTTGTCTGTAGTAGGCAACCCTTGATTTAGGGGATTAGCAGCTTTGATCTGTTTCGCATTAGACATAGATCTCGCTAGTGCTTTTGTATAACGAGACGAAAGTCTGTCATACAGGTTATCTTCCATTGCTTCTTCAGTTAAAGCAAATGCAAGAGCTACTGTTTCATTAGTATATCTTGCAGTGAATGTTTCTTGTGCGTTGTCGTATGCAACAGCTGAACCTTCCGGTTTAACATATGCATTCGCAAAGCCAGATAACATTACTTCTTCTTCAAAAGCTCTGTCAGAAGACTCAGTAGTATAAATTTCTTTATGCTCCTGGTCGTATCTTTTATACTCAAGGCCGAACAAGGCGTTTAAACCTGGCTCAAGCTCTTTTACGAGTTGTTGTCGTGATATTGCCATAATTTATTCTCCTTACGCTGCCCCGGCAGTTCCAGATCCTAATACTGACTCACTAACTTGCACACGCCAGTTGACGTTTGCAGCAGTTATGTCATTATTTTTTGGATCACGGGAAACACCGATTATTTTTAATTGTCCACTAGCTCCTAGCGTACTGTCGCCAAGCTCCATTGAACTGACTCCGTTTAAAGTAGATCCACCTGTACCAGCTATATCCGCACATTTGAAAATGTCAGCTTGCGCTGAAGCACTTGCATTGTCTGATTGTACTTCGTACATTTGGTAGGGGCTGTCGTAAACGAAAGCCTCTATATCTTTACTTCCAGGAGGCGTTATGCTTCCAGGATAGTAATTTTTAAACGTAGGTTTTAGTGTTGTTGGGTCATTGTAGAAACATCCCCAGAAGGCTCCTAAGTTTAACTCTAGACCGGCTGTTTGTAAATCTACATATCCTGTACCTGTAGCAGGTGAACCTGCTAAAGAACCTTGATATATAACACTCGCATCACCAGCGTCTATCCAATAAGAACTCATTCCAGTGGAATCATCTTGTTGACCAATTGTCTTTAACGGTCTTAGACCGAAAGCGGCATCTTGATTAGCCATTATTGTTTCCTCCGTTTGTGACCTGTCCCGAAGGACCTCCAGTCACGGTTAGTTTAAATTCGTTGATTAGTATTTGTTAAAAAACTCCTACTTACCACCGAAAGATTTGCTAGAGCGTCTATCAACTGTGATAGGCATGCTCGGGTGCTGATCCTTCAGTAAATCGGATTTGACAGCATCGTCTCGTTCTTTAGCTTTTTCACTATAGTACCTCTGACGTGCTTCGGCGATCTCGTCTGGTATTCTGGCCAGCAACAGACCTCCAACTCCAATGACCCCCTTATGTTTGCCATTTTGAACGACTGGATAATCTGAGTCTTTAAACTCTGACGCTTGAACTAATTCATATCCTGATCTTAATTTACCAGCAATATTCTTAGTGTCATCAAAGCCTAAACTTTCAGCTCTTATCCATCTGTGTCGAAATCCATCCGGCGCAGGTGGTGCATCTAAAGATGAGGGTGGTGTCCATTCAACAGGTCGCTTTGTAGCTTCTCTTGTTTCGGACGCGCGAGAGTCTTTTTTAACTTCATCTGTAACTTTTTTAGTTTCAGTTTTAGTTTTTATCATATGCATTTACTCCTCTACTACGTTTAATTGTTTAGCATATTCTTCAAGTGGCACATTCAGTTTTTTAGCAATTGCTACTTGTGACGATGTGAGTTTCACAGTTTTGCGACCGGTACCTCTTTTAACATTTCGCGTAGCTGACGCTACAGTTTGTGTCGGCTTAGTCGTTTGTTCTGTTACATTACCAAATTTATGGGGGAATTCAAGCTTTATTCTTCTATCTAATTCTCCATAATAATCCTCAGATTGAGGGTCGTAACCTTCCTCTTCCACCAATTTTCTGTGCATATCAAAAGCCGTGTAAGTCATAGCATTATCGTTACCAAACCACGAGTTTTTCTGTGCCCATTCAGTTGCTCTTGCATCTGGTCTTGGGGGCTGAGGCTGTCCTTGTCGAATATTTGATTGTTGATTTAATTCACTCTTCTCTTTAGTTTTGGCTTCTTGATTAAGTTTCATTTCAGCCAATCTTGCTTCTTCATAACCTAATTTAGCGATTTCTTTTTGTGCATCTACTTCATCAGTTATGTTTCCAGATTCTCTAGCAGAAGTTAGTTTCCCTTTAGCTGCCTCAAGACTTGAAGTAATACGATTTTCCATTTCAGATACATAACCTGTATCCAATTTAGTTAATCTTTGTTCTAGAGATTTTTTATCGGTAAGAACTGTACGAGCATAACGTGTTGCTTCGTCTCTTTGACGTTCAGATTCACGCATACGTTTAGTAAGTTTAGCGATTCGTTTTTTAACACCTTCGCCATACTCATCTAATTCTTTTTCTTTTGCTTCTTCTTTTACTTCTTCCGGTTTTTGTTCTTCTTGTATAAGTTCCTTAGTTTCTGTTTCTTGTTTAGGTGTTTCTTCTTTTACTTCTACTTCACCTTCCGGTTTAACTTCAGGAACAACAACTTCTTGAGCTCCTTCTTTAACCGTTTCTTCTGGTAAAGTAACTTCTGTATCAGGACCGTCTGATGGCAGATCTATTATTTTATCTTCTTTTTCTACGTTTGGCATAGTTCCTCCCTATGATTAATATTCATGCAAGATATCCTCTGGATTCTCGATGGTTGCTAAAACTTCATCGTCATTTAGCAAACGAACTTCACCGCCTTCTATTTTTATTCTAGAGCCCGCATAACGCGCAAACATTATCCAGTCTCCCACTTTACACCATGGCCCATTAGGAAATCTTTCTTTATCTTGATAGGCATGGGGTCCTACTGCTAGAACATTTCCACATTGAGAAGCAACTTGTTGTTTCTCTAATGTGTCTTGCCCCATAATAATTCCACCTTTTGTTTTTTCCTTCATTTTAAAAGGTAAAATTAATATTCTCCAACCTGTTGGTTGAGGCAATTTTGCTTTTTGATTTGTGACTTCTTTTTCTTTTTTAAGTCCAACTAATTCTGTTGTGGGAATATCAAGTTTTGGTTTTTTTACTTGAGATATCGATGACTGTTCCTGTGTTTTCATTATCCTCTGGCTCCTTATCTGTTAGCAGGGTAGAGATTTCCTGTAAAATTGCTTCGTAAGCACGAAGCTGTCCTACCATATATTGGTATTTTTCATGGTTGTCAACCTTTCCATTTAGAACATAGTCTTGCACAGTTTTCTGTGTTTCTTCAATCTGTTTTTTTAGTCGGTAAATTAAATTTACGCCGTCCATTATTTTTTATTAACCGGAACTCCTCCACTAGGGTAACCAAACTTATTATTACCAAGTACTGGCTTATAACCAGCAACTTTAGTTAAACCACCATCTGCATGAAAACTTCTTAATGTTTTTGCAAGGGATGCTTGTTTTTTGGTTCTAGAAGATGCTCCGCTTCCTTTCTTTAAAACTTTATTTGCATATTTGCCAACAGACATGTCCGCAGCTTTAGCTTTTTTTGTAAATGCTCCCGGTCTTTTAATTGCGCCTTGAATCCAATCTTTAGCCATTATTTTTTACCATTCCTGAAAATTTGTGTACCCTTAATTCCAAAAATACTTCCGCAGACAAGAATCCAAAGTGACGTAAACCATGTCGGCAGTGCCGCGAAATGTTCAAAGAACATTTTTATTTTATCCATGGCTGCCGGATCGTCCGACCAGACCCCATATGCGAGCACCAAAATTGGCAGTGTGAGAATCGCTAAAACGACCTCATCCTTATAATCATTTTGACGGGCTTCAAGTAGTTTCCCCTGGTATTCCGTCTCCCCACGAGCCATTTTTGTAGCTGCCATGTGTTGAGCGTCCGCCATAGCCATTTTTGTCTCTTGACGCTTTTTGTATATGTGACTTCCAGCGTTTAAAGCAAGTTTAAGCGCACCAAAAATTGGGAATGCCATACTAGTACCAAGTTGCTTTAACTGGCTTCTTATCTTTTCTGATTGCTTTGTTACCTTTTACAGTAACTGTTTGTGACTCTGTAGGATTAGTTGCTTCAATAACTTCAGCATCACCGTAACCGTCTTTGTTTTTTCCGACGATCCCAGTAACTTTTGGTTCTTTGATATAACCCGATCCTTTTTGCCAATCTTTAGACATTATACTAAACCTCCGCCTCTGAATGCTTTACCCATTCCTCTTTTAGCAATTCCGCCGCCTTTAAGTTCGCCACGGATTCTGCTTTTCTCGTCTCTTAGATTTCTTTTACCTTTTTTACTGAATGCTTTTTCAGCATCAACACGACCAAGTTCTTCCAGTCGATTTTCTCTTCTAGTGTTTGCCATGATTATTTATCCATTGTTCCGACAGCAGAATAAGCTCTTTTACCAGCAGCTTTTTCTGCGCCTTTAGATTCATCTCTTCTAGATTTTAAGCTTTGAGACTTTGTAGACTCAGCACCTCTTCTAGCACCTAAAGATTCATCTAATCTTGCATTGTAACCTTGTTTCTTAGCACCAGATTTTCCACCTTTGTCGTATGGAAATCTAGAAGAATAAGGTCTTGATCCAAAATCGTTTCTCATAATTTTCTCCTATTATTGATTTTTTACTCTAAATAAGTTTGCAAGTCCACCCTTATTTGGTTCCATAGTTATATCCGTTACAGACTCATCTACAACAGGGTTATCTTGTATAATACCTTTGTCTACTAACAAGGCTCTTTTAGCTTGATTAGCTTTAATTCTCTCCCACGGTGACATAGCATATGTATCTTCATACTCTTGAATTTCTTCGTGGACAGGGGCCACTTGAGGTAGTTCAGGACCATCTCCTCCGGTGTCATCATCGTCGTCTCTTTTTTTAGTTAAATCTAATAGTTGTTGGTCGATAGTTTGTATTTCAGTATCAACTGCATGATGAAACTCTGCCATTCCTAATTCTTTATATTTCTCTTTAACCTCTCCAATAGTCTTCTTAAGATTATTCTTGGCTTGCATTACAGGAATGCTGTTTTTCACTATTGTGCTCAGATCCTCTTTACTTAGCGATATACCCTTCGGCAAATATTTAAGAGCATCACCTAGTGAAACTCCCCCTACTAGCAGTGTTAGTAGCATAATACCTAGTCCACCAAGTTTGCCCTTTCCCATCTTCCTCAGTTTTGCTTTTTGATCAGCTAACGCTTTCTCGTATAGCTGAGTGTCTCTATCTATTTTATATCTTCCACGTTTTGTTTCCCCTGCTACCGTGTCATGTGTCCATTTATCCGAGATCATCTGTTTTTCAGTATCATATTTTTCTTCGTCTCCTCTCGCAATAAGATCTTTAAGCTCCTGTTGACGTTTACGTTCTTTTGCCGCTATGTCTTCTGCAATTGAAGCATCGCCTGTATCAACGTCCTTCCATACACTTATTCCTGCAAATTCATTTTCATGACCCGCACCTTGTGGTGCTGCTTCACCTCCCCAGTCACTTGAAAAATCTGATTCCCATCCATTTAAACTAATAATTCCTGCAGGTCCTTTATTGGGTTTTCCATTTAAAGAATTATGTAAATCTGCTTTAAGAAGTAAATCTTTTTCTGGTTTAGTGATATAAGCTAATTCTGTTCCTGGGTGATCAGGAGCAGATTTCCAATAGTGTGGGGCTGTAACTAAATTAGATTTTTTATATTTTTTCTTAACATCAAAATCTCCTCCGCCATCTTTAGCTTGGAATAAAGTCTTGACTCCAGTTGAAAGATCATTGGGATCATCAAACTCAGCATTGTAAGCTGTCAGTTCAATATCATTGCCATCGTCGGAAATAATTTCTTCGCTTTCG
>Ga0080013_1005798_pt1 | contig 11288 bp, 15 predicted proteins | sample ETNvirenome_6_85_FD_69236 | JGI IMG/M metagenome (GOLD analysis project Ga0080013, IMG submission 69236) | Marine viral communities from the Pacific Ocean - ETNP_6_85 (SPADES assembly) (version 2) | ecosystem: Environmental > Aquatic > Marine > Oceanic | place: Pacific Ocean | collected 2013-06-19
CTACAAGTTCTTCTAATGCTTCTTGAAATGCTACAAATTTAATTGTTAAAAATTCTCTAGCATTGTCTGAAACTTGTAACCCCGGAATAATCAAATCAACCCACGTATCAGCATGAGTAAATAGAGAATGATTTAAGAGAACAGATGTATCAATGATACCTGCCTCCATTTTTCTTTGTTCCATCCACCCTTGAGTTAAGATTACTCCCATAGGTGATAGACCAGTTATAAATGCAACCACAATCGCAGCCATATTTTTATTTATAGCCATTTTATTCTCCAGTGTGTTTCAATTCAGTTTCTAAAAATGCTTTCAAAACACCACGCTTATATAAAGAAGAATGTGCATTCTTAAAATTTCCCTTTTTAACATATTGAGAAACTTCATGTAGTGTTCTCACAATACTTTTTTGTAATTGACTTCTCGTCATTACTCCATATCCTGAAATCTGAATTTTTGCATCAAGTGGTGTTTCTACACCTTTTTGTGGTGAAGTAATTTTTGCTTCTTTAACTGACTTCATTAATGATTTAAGGGAAATCATACTTATTTTCCTCTAATTCTTTTAAACATTTCTGAAAATGCGTGTTCTCTTCCACCCAAAGGTCGTTTTTTTACACTTGAAGAATCCTGGTCAGCTTTATAACTAGTCTTTTTACCATCCTCATAAACGCTTCCATCATCAGATATTCCCATCAATGTTCCATCACTTTTATCTTTCCATTGTATAATGAGTGTACCATCATTTGCGTTTGTTCTACCTTGAAGTTCCAAACTTCCTGGAGAAACATTAGTTTTCTTCTCAATACTTGCCGCCATACGTTTAACACCTTTATCATTATCAATTGGTGTAACACTTTCTTCTTCATCACCATATCTATCCCAAGTATCTTGTGCATACATATCAGAATCTACATCTTGTTTTGTAGCTTTTGGTCTCTCAAACTCACCAGCCCCACTTATTTTTTGAGAATCTGGTACTTCTTCACCCCCTTTTTCTCCACCCACCGGTGAAAATTTGCCACTATCATCTTTTTTAAATGTTTGTGCATCTTTATCATCTTCTTTTCCCTTTTCTTTATACTTACCATATCCAATATGAGTATATTTATCAGATTTATCATCTTCAAGTACAATATGTTTTGCAAATTGTTTATATGAACTTAAAATTTTCATACTTATTCTCCACGCATTATATCATTTATAATAGCTTCAGTTCTACACCACTTACCACAAACCCTATTTTTACCTTTTTGAACTCCTTCGTTCATAGGACTCATAAAAGCTCCGTGAGTTGATGGATTTGAAACGAAATCAAAGGCAATTAATTCAAAATCGTCTTGAACTTCTTCACCACCAGCTTCTGATATAGTTTCAACTGACCCAAGACCTCTACTCGATATTCCAAGTTTAATTCCACTTTTAAATAGTTCTTTTAATATATTACCAGCTGGTGTTCCTAACACTTCAACTGTACCGAGCAAGTTACGCCCTTTCCAATGCATTTCAGTTACATTGTGTGAAGTATTTTGTAAATTTACAACACTTGAATCTGGATGGTCTAATTCACCAAGAGCTCTACGTTCTCTAATAAAAGTTTTTGCATACTTTTCGGCTTCTCGCATTAAAATTTTCTGAGGATATACTCTACCATTTTGATTTTTAGCATCTGCTCTCTGTAAAATACCAGAAACAATAAGTTTTCCATCATTCTCTTTTAGAGATTCATTTATTTGTTGTGCTGATATTTCAAATGGTAAATAATCTACTAATAATTGTCTATTCATCTAATTTACTCCATAAAGTCATGTTCTTTATTTTTAAAAATACTTTCAAATTCATCTACATATTCCTTTGCAAGTTCTGTACGTTTAGACTTAGGAAAAATATCCTTTGGATTTCCACCATATTCTTTTGTATATCTTTTTGCCCCATCATCAACTAAATACATAAAAGCTTTTACTGCTAATGACTTACTAAACTTATTCCTTTTCTTTTTGTTTGATAGATTCTTTAATATTGGTATATATCTTTGGTCATATAATCTAGAATCATTATCAATATATAATTTAAGTTCTCGTGCTTCTTCCGAAAGTCCTTCTATTAATAAATCTTTTAATTTAATCATTGTAATTGACCTACTTTATTGGCCAATTTAACTAATCGTTCACTAATTCTACTTAATGCCTTATGTGTATTTTTCCAATATGACCTTGAATCAACATTTAATTCATTTTTTAACTTTACATTCATTTTAACAATTCTTTCTAACTCTGTAAGACTATCACGAGTTTCTCTCATTGCCATACCAATTTTTTGTTTTGGTGTTTTTGTATCATCGTTACGAAAATCATGATACCTACCTTCACCTAATGGTTTATATTTTTTAGTTTTCACACCATAAACTTTATGTTCGTGTTTTTTAACCTTTTCAAAAGTAGTTCCTGTTCCTGGATTTATATGACCATCTTGAAATCCACTTTCTTCTTCCTCATCCTTCTTTTTACGAAAAGCATACGGGGTTTGAGGTGGACCTTCCCCACCATCTATATTAGCAGTTACAGAAGCTTCGTTTAATTCTTCTTCGATATACTTCCTAATTAACTTTCTAAACTCTTTTAATGACACTTCGTATCTCCTTTATAAGTTCATAATATCTCATTAAAGAAATAACCTGTTTGTCTTTTATAAATCTACCTTTTGTTAAAGTATCTACTTGATTTACAGCTTCATTTAACTTAATTTTAGTAATTTTATCATCCACTTTAGATACATATTTTGCTAAAATCTTCTTAACTTTCTTGCCTTCATTACCAATAAACTCTTTCAATGAATTAGTATTAGAAATATTATTTATATACTCTTTAAGTAAATTTTTCTGTGAAACATTTAATGATTTATATTTACTGTTAAATTTATCAACAAGTATTTTATATGAAAGCAATCGTAAATCTTTATCTTGTTTTTTATAATTTTCAACTAATTTTTCAGACTTTTTATTAGCAATTACCTTTTTTCCAACAATATGTTCTACTATAGAATATCTACTATCAGTTGTTTCTTTTGGATTAAATTTTTCTGGAGTACTTTCTGATTGTAATACTTTATAAATTGATGCAAATGCTTTATAATTTGGCAGTTTTGATTTAAAAAACTCGGTTACATCATACTTTTCTTTAATTTCTTTAATAAGATTATACTTTTCACGTCTTAAAACTGAATTATGCAGTTTTTGTCTTGCAGATATTACCGCATCAATCAAACTATTTGCTTTATTCTCTGACTTATAAGATGATTTAAGCAAAAATTCATACAATTTATATTCCTTTCCAAGTTCAGTCTTTTCAGAAAAGTACTTTTTAAGTAGAACAACTGCACCAGAATTATTTCCGTTTAAAATATCTACTGTTATTTGACGTGTTAATAATTCAAAAAGTATGCCAGTGTTCTTAATTTTAGAATGCTTTATTTTATTCATTTAAATGCTCCAATTCTCCAATACTATTACTCATTTATAAATATAAAACTTCTAAATAATTAGTTATTTCCATTTGAACTAACCTCATCTTTATATTCTTTTTCTACCTCTGCAGTTTCAATTAAAATCTTTTTGTCATCATTAGAAATTTTACCTAATGATTTTTTTAATGACTTGTAATGTGCTAATGCTAAAGGACTTGCACCTTTGTAAGTATGTTTAATAGAACGATCTGGATTCTTTACAGATACAGATCTATCATGCTTTCCAATTGGATCTCTACCTCTAGCCGAACCATCCTTTGAATATTTAGATCCTTCTTTTGGTCGTCCTACTTTACCACTTAATTCTTTACCAGTTCTTCCCATTTCTGGAGCATCTGTTTTTTCTTGCTCTTTTGCTGGGTCAACACCCTCACCTTCAATTTGACCTCTTCTATATTTAGTTTTATAATCAAATATAATCTGTTCATCCATTTCTTTTATTTGTTCATCAGTAAATTTAAAAACATTCTTATAAATCCAATCTGTGGATAATAATCCATCCGTAACAATTGATGATGCCAAACTAACTTTATTACTCCACAATTCAACTTTTTCTTGTTCATATATAGTTGAAGGATTAGTTAACTTCAAATCAAAATTAACTAACTCTTGATCTCTATAACCTTGTGCAAACAAATGAACAATTGCAATTTTTGTTAGTTCAGAAACTACTATTCGTTGTATTCTTTCAACAGTTCTAGCAAATCGAACATCTTCAGCAGCTAATGTTGCTTTACCTTCAATTTGTTCTTCATATCCAAGAAATGCCTTCGGAACTTTTAGCGAACCTAACATTTTATTTCTAAGATATTCAATATCATCAACTGCATCAAACTCAAGACCACTAAGATTATCTATTTCTGTTCCACTATCTCCACCACGTACAGGTAAAAAGAAATCCTCTGTGAGATTTTGCATATTATATCTAAGATTGTATTCACCGGTAGTATTATCCATATATGGTGCTTTCTTCATTTTACTAATTAGCTTTTGCATAAAATTATCAACTTCAGCAGGTGGTATATTTCCAATATCAACCTTAAAAACTCTTTTTTCTGGTGCTCTCATAATTCTATGAATTAACATTGCATCTTCCATCAACATTAACTGTTTCCAAACTTTACGAGCTGGTTCAATCATAGCCCTACCATATGGTAAATAATTACTATCGGCTAACATTCTAAAATGAGCTATCTCATAATTTTCAAATTCTTTTTGTGCATAGGACATTGAAAAACGATTATCTTGCCCTTCTACTTGAAATTTAACATAGTAAGGATTTTCTGGATCTTCACCTTCAAGTCTTGTAAGATCATAAGCAGATAATGGAACTACATTAGTAATACCATATTTTTCATTTATATCTAAATATAGAAAGAAGTCCCCATACTTACACAAACTTCTAACCCAAGACCACAAATTAAATTCAATATTCAATATATCATAAAAAAGATTTTGTAGAATATCGTGAATATTATCATCTTCAGTTTCAATCTCTAAAACTTTACCATATTCAGATTTCATTGTAGATTCATCTGAATAAATGTCAAGTGCAGATGCTATAATTGAATCAGCATCCATTTCTTCATAATCTCTAAATAATCCAAGTCTTTGTACAGCCTTAAATTCTGATTCTGCTCTAGCAGTTGTTCCGCCCATATTACTGTACAGTCTACTAAACCTATCTGCCATATACCTTCTAGAAACAGTTTGAGCATGTTCTGTATCAGCAATTTTTAATTTTCTGCCTCCTACGTTACGAACTATAACCTGTGTTGAAAATAGTCTTTTTAATCTTTTAAATACGTTTAATTCAGCCATTTTTTACCTCTTTATTTTATTAACCATGATAATGATTCTTTTTTACCATCAACTTCCCAATTCCACACATCTTCTTTTGTATCTTCTAATGTATAAAATGGTTCTGTTGTTGCCATAGAATTTATCGCTTTTTTAGTAAGTTCAATTCCCTCAGTTCTCAAACGGAGAGCAGTTTCACGAACCCATAAACCAACTGCCAAACTCATTACAAGATCATCATTATATCCTGACATAGCTTCCGCACGGGGTCCATTATATATAAATACAAATAATTCATCAATCAATCTATTTGAATGTACTGTTATAAGTTTTTCTCTAAAAAACTCTTCAAGTTTAGCAATTACTAATGGTCTTGTTTTCATTGTTATTGAAAATCCTGGAACCATTTTTCTATCATCTGCTCTATGTTTATTATTTATTTGATGTTGTGTATCTACATATTGTAAATCTTTACTTGCGTAAAATAATTTTTGATATCCTCTATCTATAACTTGTTGAATAGCTGCCCATCCAATGTTATTATTTTCTATCACTAATAATGCATCATTGTATTCTGTTGCAGTATTCATACATAAATTACCAAAATCTCTTGTGGATATCTTTCCTTTATATTCGGCAACTTGTTCCATACTTTCTACTTCAATAACATGAAATGCAGAATAATCAGTCCCATCTCCTCTACTAACATCTGCACAAACTATATAATCTTTGGTATAATTTGGTTGTTGCCACACCCATAAATTTGCATCAAATCCTCTCTTTTCAACTGGATCAATACAATGTTTTTCTCTATATTCTTCTAATATAATACCATCTACTACAGTTTGACCAGAAGTAATAAAATCTGTATCACATTCTTGAGCAGCTAATGAAGGTCCTAACAATCTATCTTGTTCATCTCTCCATTCTTGATCTCTATCTGGATGTACTGACCAATGTAATTTAACAAAATTGAAGTTATTTGCTCCACTTTCCGCATCAACCCAAGTTCTGTGAAAAAAGTTTCCAACACCATTTGGTGTAGAGAGTACAAGACATCTACCACCAGTTGCTAATGTCTGTTGCGCAGCAGTCCATATAGTATCTATCTTTTCAATAAAAGCAGCCTCATCAAGTATTAATAATGATAACGCTTCTGAACGACCTGCTTCTTCAGTAGAAGAAACTGCCTTTACTTGTGAACCATTAACAAATCTTAAATTTAATTTATTATCTTCAACACACTTTACCTTTAACCAACTTGGTAATTCAGAATACATAACTCTAACTTTAGTAACTAAATTTTTAGCAGTGTCTTGTTTGGTGGCAATAACAAGAACATTTTTATCACTATGAAATAACGCCAACCATATTGAATAACCAGCAACTAATGTTGATATGCCAAGTTGTCTTGCTTTTAATATAATATTATAATCATGTTCAACAAAATCATCTAAAACTTTTTCTTGAAAATCGTATAAACTAAATGGGATTTTCCCTCTCATCGGATGTTGAATTTGACAATACTTCTTCATAAAATATGCAGGACTTTTTGCACATTTTAGAAATTCTGAACGAATTACTTGTTTTAACTGTCCTTTTTGTAAATTATCTGACATTACTACTTACCCATGACCCTATTAAAATTATAGCAGAACCTTGAATCCAATAAATATATTTACTCTCATACCATTTTGGTTTAACAAGTTTAACTTGTTCTTCATATAATTTACTCCTTTCATCTAAAAGTCCAATTTGAAAATCTTTATGTTGTAATAATAAAGAATCAATTTCTGCTTGTTTTTTATATCCAACAATTTGTTTTTCTAAATTTTCTATCTGTACTGTTTTTATACTATCAGAATATTGTAATTCTTTTATCTGATTTGCAATACCTAATACTTCTTCATTAGAAAAAGTCTGTTGTGCAAATAATGGTACTAGTAGTAATAATATCCAAAGATATTTCATATTCACCCCTTATCTATGTAGTACGTAAACTATACCACTACCGCCAGCAATTACTACTTTCTTTACTCCAAATGGATAAAAAACTTTTTGATTTATTGCAGTTCCTGCTATCTCCCCACCATCAACTGTAGTTATAGTAACATCAGTTCTATCTTCTACTATAAATCCAGCTCCTGGGGAATTTGACCCAGTAAAATCTGCCTGTGAGTTTGAATCCACTTTAGTTGATCCATTATAATCTCCAAGTCTATGAACTTTTGTCGTTGGGGAATGAAATCCTGTTGCATCTGCTCTTGCCATTTTATTTTCTCCTTAAAATTATTTACCTTTAGAAAATCTGCGTAAAAAATCTGCAGCGTCTTCTTCATTACCTTTTTTAAAGACATCTTCCATTTTACCGACATCTTTTTTAATTTCTTTCATTTCTTTTTCTAAATTCTTTAATTCTTTTTTATTCTTTGTTTTATTTTCTTTTAACTCTTCAATCTTTTTTACTACCTTTTCTTCTTCTTTTTTACTATCTTTTATTAACTTTTTAATCTTTTTTTCTTCTTTACTCTTACCAAGTCCGAGTGAAAGTACTGTAATTACTATACTACCAACTGTACCTAGGATTGCCAAAATCCATTTAAAAAACTTCTTCATATGATTACCTCCAAGTTATCTATCATCTATTCCTACATATCTAAACTTATTTTTGTTTAGCCAATCTGCTAACTTCTTTAAGTCTTTAAATCTCTTATCATATCTATTAGTATCTAAATATAATCCTTTATTATCCTTGTAGACTTTTGCAGTCTCTCCTCTATTATTATCAAAAACAACTGCATCTCTATCATAAGGTCCAGGAATAGATGTGACACTACCATCCATATCTAAATACTTTCCACTCTTAACAGATATTTTTTCTTTTAATAAATCTTTTAATTTAATCATTTGTTATTCTTCCACCACTTTGGATTTCTTTTTGGTCTTCCAGTAGATGTTAACCTATCAGTAGAATCATCAATTCCTGCAATAGAATCTGCCCACTTTTCTGTATAAAACCAATAATATCGTTTATTAAGTGCATCAGAAATATTATAAGCCAAAAGTGAAGATGGTATACCAATTATTATTAAGTACAATGGACCCAATATCAATGATTGAATTGAATGTCCAAATTCATGTCTGTACGAAATCATACCATCTTGCATATTAGTAAAAACATATCTACCTAAACTAACTCCACCCATAAAACCTTCAGATTTTGTCATTACTGCATAATGTCCACTTTTATGTGTACACTCATCAATAATACAATTTTTATCTTTAAATTTTATGTATTGATATACAAACCAACCAATCAATGTTTGTGGAAGTTGCCAAGTCCAATGTAATAATGTAAAAATGTGCTTATTCATCATTAGAATATTTCAGTTACCATTTTAAATACACCATACAAAAATGCTACACCAAAAACAACTGCCATAACTTTCCATATTATCTTCAATATTTTTTGTTTTTGATGAAAGTTATATCCCAATTTGTCTAAAATCCAATCTATTATCATTGTATTTCTCCTAAAAATTAACTAAATCTTTCCTATTTATAAATATTGTTTTAATTCTTTTTCAATATCTTTTTGAATTTTTTTATAAAAAGATATAGCCTCTACTGTCTTTTTTTCAACAAGTTCTTTATTCATATTCCATTTTTCTTCATCTACAGTAACACCATCTGCTGCATATTGATGAAGAAATTTTGGTTCTTCTTGTTTTTTATATTCCTTAATACCTTCAATTATATCTTTTATATGACTCAATCTATTTTTAAGTTCTTTTTTCTTCTGCCAATCTTTCAACTTACCTTCTATTGCCAATTTATTTTCAAATTGTATCTGACAATCAAAACAATGTTTATACAACCACCATGTTTTATTATCCCAATGACTTTTCATTACCTTTGTACATTTAGGACAAAACCAAGGCATTCTAGCTTCTTTCATTACCTCTGATATTTCATTCATCCTTTTTTGTTCTTTTTCTCTTTCTTTTATTCTCTTCTTTTCATATTCTTTATCACCCATTGCAACAAAAATTCTTTTTTCTGGTGTTTCACCACGCATTATTGATGATAATGCTTCATTTTGTCGTTTATTTTCTCTACTATACCCTGACATTTATAACTCCTTTAAAATGCTAACATTCCAGTTATTTGGTTTATTGGTGCAAAAGCACCTGTAAACTTATAATAATTACCTTTATATTTAAATACCAATCCCTCGGATGGTACAATACTATCAAATCCACCCATTGCCTGAATTTTACTAAGTTCTTGGTTTAATTTTTTTAATTTTTTGATATCTCCACCCTTTTGTAAAGTTTTAATAGAACTACTTAATGTTTTCTTTATTTTTTGAACTGTACTCTTTGGTGATACTGCAAGAAATCCTTCTGCGTTTTTTAATATTACAGAACCAAGTTCAAAAAAGAGTTTCTCAAACGGTAACATATTACTTTTTACATATTTTGCATGATCATTTTTATCAAATAATAATACCCAACTTAAAAACTTTTCATTATCAATATCTTTTTTTATATCATTTATTTTATATGACTTATCAAAAAATGCCCATCTCTTAACCAATCCCATCAAAACTTTATTAGATATTGTATAATCAAACTGTTTAGCTGCATTATAAACAAATTCTTCCCAAAATGCCTGATGATATTCACTCAAAGTTTGAGACCCTGTTAACATATAAGTATCTTGCAATTTCTTCAATCTACCAAAAAAATAATCTCGTTTCTTTGAATAATCTTGATGTGCAGGTACTGTTAAAAATTGTGGTTTAACTATCTTAAAATGTTTCTGTACGTGTTGATTTACCTGTCTAATCATACCTTCAAGTGTTCTCGCATCACCTTTACTATGACCAATGGGTGTTCCATCTTTATTATATTTAAGTGTTCCATGAAATTGTAAAACTGCTACATCATAGTTTATAACATTAGAACTGGCTGGATAAATAATTTCAAGATTCATAAATTTTTCACCTTCGTTAAAAATCTTCTCTTTCTGTTTATCTGAAAGTGATTTAATAGATTTTCCTAAATCTGTCATAGCATAAACAAATGCATTTCTTATATCACCCCTACCTTTAAATTTTCTTGCAACTGAAACGGCATCTAATGAATTCTTCCCAGAATCTTTTAACTGACCTTTATTTCTAGCAGCTCTTAATTTACCATTCTTCCAAGTAACCATTAAATTTTGACCATCAGTTTTTTCTGTTACATTTTCTTCTCTATCAAGATTTCCTTGCAATCCCATATCTATTATATTTCTAAAGTCATTAAATGTTAAATTTTTATCATCAAATGGGTGATTCATATGACCATAAGCCCCACCTTCTAACAATAATTTCTTCCACCAACCTTTTGAGAATAATTCATTTTTAGAACCATTCATTGTCATCATCTTATCATATGCATCTGTCTTCATCTTCGTTATGTCTGCTATGAATGGTGATCTTCTCAATGCTTTAAACGCAAGATTTTCTACTGAAAATTCACCTCCTCGTGCCAGTCCGGAACTTCTCATTCGTTTAAGTTTTTCTTTTATCTTATCAACAGCAGCTATGACTTTATCGTATTGTTTATTTTTCATATATTTTTTAAGAAATGCAGTATATGATAAGTAGCCTTCAGCTTTTGTCCGTATATCGTCTAAATCGATCTGTAATTCTTTCTTTTTCGGTTCAACTATCCATTTATCGTTTAAGATGGAATACAATCCAGACGCTACATGGCTTTCTCCGACGTTCTCTACATAAACTTCAACTGGAAATCCGAATATCGTTATATCGTGCTTTTCATTCCACACCCCTTTTTTCGATAAAACATAATTATTTACTAAATCAATATTTTCATCAACTTCAGAAAATTTAATTCTTAAATGCAAATCTACATCGGAAAATTTTGACCAATTATAATTTGAAATACTTCCTGTC
>Ga0080013_1005800_pt1 | contig 11286 bp, 8 predicted proteins | sample ETNvirenome_6_85_FD_69236 | JGI IMG/M metagenome (GOLD analysis project Ga0080013, IMG submission 69236) | Marine viral communities from the Pacific Ocean - ETNP_6_85 (SPADES assembly) (version 2) | ecosystem: Environmental > Aquatic > Marine > Oceanic | place: Pacific Ocean | collected 2013-06-19
GCAATACTGGATTTGGACTCCATATCAACAGATGAGACAACTTCAACGGACTCTTTGGACGGTTCTGCGGATATTTCGACCACCGTAGAGCTTTTCCCCGAAGACACTCCGACTGAAACCTCTTCTGATGACAGTGGACACTCTGAGTCAGAAAGTGCCGAGACATTTGACCCGAATACAGTAGATTGGGCCAGAGTAGACCCGAATACTGTACCGGAGCAGTATAAGCCCGTCCAAGAAGCAGTAAAGCAGCAGCAGGCCGATTATACGCGCAAGATGCAAGACTTGGCCGACCAGCGCAGGCAGCAAGAAGCGCAGCAAGCCCAGTTGACCAACATGCAGCGAGAATGGGCAGATCGGGTACAGGCCGTTGCGCCTGCACCACAGCAACTTGATCCGGTGCAACAGTTGCGGATGCAGTCCACGGACGAAGAAAATAAAGCAATGGACTTTATGGACTTTTATGTGGAACAGAGGACGCAACAGAAGTTCAACGAGCTTGAAGGTCGTTATAACGCGCTTTTGCAGCGAATGGAACAAAACGAAGCAGTTATTGGGCCTGCAACTCAACGAATGCAACAGCGGGAACGGGCTGAAGCCGTGGAGCGCACATCATCTGCCGTAAATGAGGCCGTAGAAGCCTACGGTGAGGATGTTCGCAACCCAAAGTGGACACCGGAAATGTTGCGGTTGATGGAAAATGATCGGAATAACAACCCCCATCTTAATCCATTAACTGGCAAGCCCTACACTGTAAAAGAAGCGTATGAAAAGGCTGCGGGCGTAACCGCAGGCAACGCAGCACAGCTTCGGGCCAGCGACAAGCAAGCTCGGAGATCGTCAAAGAATGCGTTGCGAACTAATGCTTCTGTCAGTGCTTCAGAGGACGGATCGGCATTAACCGACAACGAAGTCTTGTCTCAACTACAGGGGCTGGGCTTTGAATAAGAGTAACAACTGTTACAGGAGAATTTATCGTGGCTAGTACTTCAACAACTGAGACATGGGACGCGGCATGGACCCTCACCATGAGGGCAAAGCGCAAGCGTCTTACTGACAACTTCTTCGACTCATATCCTACCTTGGAGGCTTTTCGCTCCAGTGGTGCGCTTGAGATGGAGAATGGCGGCAAAGAGATCCAGGAAGACATCCTCTATGCTGGCAACTCGGCTGAGTATTTCAGCGGGTATGATGTATTGAACACCGATGCCGTAGACGGCATTACGGCGGCTTTTTACCCGTTCCGTTACGCCAGTTGCCCCATTACCATCAACCATGTTGAGGAAATGGAAAACCGCAAGACGGATGCGGCCATGAAGTTGCTGGAAGCGAAGACGCAGCAGTCGATGCTGACCTTGCGCGACCAGATCAACACTTCGTTGTATTCGGCGCAGACGGGCAAAGCTCCATTGGGGCTACAGGACATCATTGCTGATGCGCCCGGCACCACCCCGACCACCTTGGGCGGCATCACTGTTAGTGGCAATAGCTGGTGGAAGAACAAGACCAACGATGCCAGTGGCGATACCTCGTTTGTAACCATCAGTAACACGAACTTTTACGAGGGAATGTTACGGATGAGCACGACTTGGAACGACATCAGTGAAGGCAATGAGCAGCCTACCCACATTTTTACCACGAATGACCTTTATGGCGATTTCGAGGAGATTTTTGAGGGAACGGGCTACCAGCGTCTGACGGGCAAAGACTCGCCCGGCGTTGATGGTCGCTTGCCGTCTTTCCGGGGTATTCCGGTTCAGTATGACCGCGATTGCGGTTCGGGCCGTATGTATTTTCTCAACACGAACTATCTGAAGCTGAAGATGCAGAATGGGATGAACTTTGCGAAGACCCCGTTCCGCGAGCCAGCCAACCAGATGGCGAAGGTTGCTTTTATCATTGTTGGCCTTCAGTTGACTACCAACAATCGCCGCAGACAGGGCGTTATTCATAGCTTGACTGCGTAATAACCATCCGAGTCCCAAGCCAATGGGGCTTTAAGTCCGAGAAAAGGACAAAGGAGCAAGTTTCAAATGGGTATTCAAAATCAAAACTTTGCCGTTAATCGCGTAGGCGGCTTTGGCCAGCAAGGCATCTTTGAAGAGTCTTCGACTCCGAAATTTCCAGTTGGCCAGATCGTTGAACTGTCTAACGGTAATCGTTATCGTTACGGCTACACGGGTGCTGCTATTGCAGCGGGCCTGCTGGTGTCACAAGACCTTTCGGCTACCTCGCTGGTTGAGACTGACAATATCGTCATCGCAGCAGCCAGTGGTTTTGACCCAGCCGCTGGGTCGAAGCAGTTCCAGATTACGCTTGCCAGCGTTACTTTGGATCAGTATTCGGGTGCGCTTCTTCAGATAACTGATGATGCGGGCGAAGGCCACCAGTATCGCATTAAGTCGAACAGTGCCACTGGTGCCACGACGAGCGGCAAGGTGGATATTTACCTGTATGACGGCATCAAAGTTGCGCTAACGACTGCAAGTGACATTGCTATCGTTGGTGAGCTATGGAGCAATGTCGTTGGGGCTACCGCAGCCACGGATTACGTCATTTCCGGTGTTACAACGATGGCAATGACCTCCGGTTATTACGGCTGGTTCCAAACGGCGGGCGTTGCTACGATTCTCGCAGATGGCACCATCGCTATAGGCGATAACCTAACGCTGAGTGATGGCGTTACGGGTGCTGTCCAGCTTAAAGACGCTGAAACCGAGCCGTTGGTTGGCTTCGCTGCATATGCGCCCGATGATACGGGCCATGTCGGCGTAGTGATCCAAGGATTGGTTGCTTAGTCTTATAAAAACCATTGACTGAGGCGGGGCTTTGGCCCCACCTCGGTCAACTTTAATTAGAAAGAAACTACCGTGAATAAAACTCCCAAGCAGCCGCAGAGTGTTACAGCAATCGACCCACAAGAAGCACAAAAAGTAACAGCGGCAACTGCTCCCCCTACTGTAAGTGTTACAGCCGATCAGATTGCGGAAGTAATTGCCAATGCAAGCGATGACGTAAAAGAAAAGATTCGTGTGCGATTGGACCTCAACAAGACCCATGCTCGCGCCAAGAAAAGACCGATGAACAACCAACAGGTTCGCAATACGGTCAAGGCGTTTGGCGAAGTGTCCCATGTTGATGGATTTGTTCCCGATCCTCCGAGTCGTATTACCGAGCGGGGCCAAGAGGCTGTTGACATCTGGAGAAATAGGTGGATTGAAGGAAACGGTAACAATTTAAGCGAATATGATCTCGACCAAATAGCTTCGGAAGCAACGATGTAACATGGCAGACCCCGTTCATGGCGATCTAACCGTAAATGGGAACGTCTTTGCTGCTGGGTATAGGGGTGACGGGACGCAGTTTAACGCGCTCGGCGCACCCCAACTCACTGGCACTCAGCGAGATGCGTTGGCCAATGTTGCAAATGGCATAATAATATACAATTCTACGACCAATAAGCTGCAAGTTCGGGCTAATGGAAGCTGGGTAGACCTACATTGACTAATATTGAAGTAATACAGCTTGCGCTTCGCCGGGTTGGCCTATCTACCACTTCGACAACCTTCAAAGATGGTGCAAGGTCGTATTTAAACCTCGCAACTAAGGATCTTGCCTCAAGGGCAAAGTGGTTTTGGCTGTTTAAAGAGAGTAGCTTTACTTGCGTTAGTAGCCAGCGCAGTTACAGCCTCGCTGCGGATGTAGCTGAGCCTCTTTCCTTTAGAAACAGCACCGAAGATCATGTGCTGGTTATCTGGAGCAGCCAAGACTTAGATGCTAATGACCCGGATCATTCTGAAACAGGCGATCCTCGTTACGTTAGCATTGACGGCATCAACTCATCCACGGGTTACATTAGCGTTGCCCTATACCCCAAGCCCGACAACAGCACGGATGTAATTAAATACCGCTACTATGGCTTCGTTCCAGACTTTTCCTCTGATGACGATAGCAACTCGCTCGACCCATATGTCCACCCCTTGTTACAGCCAGCACTTGTTTTTGGAATAAGTGCGCTATATAAGCAAGAAAAAGGGGATGACCAAGGGTCTATGGTAGACAAAGCGGAGATGGAACGAATCATCCAGCGGGGGTTGTTACAAAACACTACAGTTCAAGGCAATCGGTCTTATCGGATGCGCCGCCGCGACAATACAAATGGTGGTGCTTTTGACTTCAAGCCATTAGAAGGCAGCCTCTCCTAATGCCTATTAACGCAAGCTCGATTCAATACGGACCTTGGTCGAAAGGGGTTAGATACGACCTCCCTACTGAGGACATGGGAATCGACGCATTGTATTCAATGAGCAACTGCCGAGTTGGACAGGCGGGGCAAGTAGAGAAGCGAAAAGGGTTTTCTAAGTTCAATGGCTCGGCTCTTAATAGCGGTGCTACTGTAACAGCCGTTGGCCAAGTAACATTAGCGGGCGTAGAAAAGACTTTTGCAATATCGGGTAACAAGTTTTTTGACATCACAGGCGGCACTGGGACGGATCGAACGGGCAGTGCAACTATTACTGCCGGAAATGACAATGTGTGGGAGTGGGTGCTGGCTGGATCATCGCTGGTGCTGACCAATGGCGTAGACACCGATGCAATAGCATGGACAGGCGGCACGAACAATATAGCAGCCTTAGATGATGACGGTAGATTCACGAAGGGCGCACACATCGCCTATTGGGACAATAGATTATGGATAGGTAATGTAGATGGCGCAAAATACCAGCTTTGGAGAAGCAATACGGGCGATATTACCACATGGGGTTCGACCGATTACTACAACTTTGACTATGACATTACAGGCATTGCCCCTATCGGCAACTCTTTGGCCGTTCATACTGACGAAGGCGTTCACACCCTAACTCCAACGGGCAACGCTACTGTTCCGTATCAAGTTTCTCGTCGTGCGCCAGTTGGCACGGTTTCTGGTCGGGGCATTGTTACAATTCCTTCGGGGTTACAGATTTTCCCTCGACTTGATGGGTTTTACGCATGGAATGGCGGCGATGAAGTCACTAAGATAAGCCAAGCATTAGATGGCAGTCGCTTTTGGGACAAGCTCAACACAGCTAAACTGAGCCTTTGCCACGGAATATATTATCCCAACATGAACGAGGTGTGGTGGTTTATTCCCTATGGGGCCTCGCAGGCTACCAACAACTACGCGGTCGTTTATAACACGCTACTAAACTGCTGGTCTGGCCCTTATACCAATATGGCGCGGGATGCTTCTGGCTTAGTAGATGACTTGCCCCATGCGGGCGGCTTCGATGGGTTCGTCTACACCCATGACACGACAAACGCAGATGACACCTCGGCCATATCAGCTACATTTGAAACAGGATCGCCTGCGCCAATGGGGGCCGATGTTAGGCTGCGCTGGCTCTATGCCCGCCACTTTTTCGATACGCAAGATAGTGGATATGACGTTCAAGTGTTACAGCAGTCTCCCAAGATAACAGGCACAACGGAAGCTATCTTGATGGGCGAATTGAGCGCAGGTCTTGGCTCGTTTACGCTGGGAACGTCAAAGTTGGGTGGAAACACCGATGCTTTATACGCAGATACTGACTTGATAGGCTACGACAACATGAGTCAGCTTAAATATACCAACAATGCTTTAGACGAACCATTTACCTTTAGGCGCGTAATGTTACAATACAAGCCTATTGGCCGAATGCGCCGCCGAAAAGTTATAGGGGTGGAGTAAAAGGTCATGGCAAACGGATCATTTGATTACAAAAAAGACCCTCGCTTTAGAAAAATACAAGAAGGGGCGAAATACGGTCAATACGATAGAGACACACTTTCAAAGGCATTGTCGGGCCAAGACCTTATGGGTTCGGCGGGCTATGACCAGCTTCAAGCCTTGCAAATTGTTGGCGATAGTGGCTTTAACCCCAATGCGTCTTTTGCCGACTACACTAAGGGCCTTGCTGGGGCTATGGGGGATGATCCGAATGCAAGGAACCCCGGCTTCGGTGGTATGTCTTTTAATGAGTTTCAGAGCCTGTTTCCAACGCAAGCGGTGGACTTTACCCGCAGCGATGCTTTTAAGAATATTAGTGTTCCGAAGACAACGACAACATCAACTGCGGCAAACCCGGCTGCCGTTGCGGCCCCCGATGCTCAACCCCAGCCTCAACCTCAACCTCAACCTCAACCTCAACCCCAGCCTCAGCCCCAGCCTCAACCTCAGCCCAGTGGCATAGATCCGGGCATGAGCGAGTTCTACCAAGGCGAACTGGAAAAGGCGCGTAACTTAGCTCGCCAAGGCCGCACCGACTTCAACCTGCAAGATGCAGCAATAGCGGCTGGTCGCATGGGTCTTCCTAATGATATTGAAAGCCTACGTGCGATGGTGATGCAAGACTTCGTTGCCCCACAGGGTGCATCAACGGGTCCATCGGCACAGCCGCAGGTAGAAGTAACAAGAGAGCAGCCCGGTATAACATTTCAAGGTGCTGGTCCGTCCCAAGCCGCAGCCCAAGCTGTAGGGGGCGTTACTGACCTTGAGTTGCGACAGCAGCAGATGGACACGCAGCGCGAGCTTATAAGTAGCGCAGAGGAAGCGGCTGCCCGCACCCGACAAGGGTTGCCCGGCCTCAAGGTAGCCGATCCAAATCTTAACATACAGATAGCAGAAGCGGCAGCCCCAACAGGCGGCCCATCTATAGGAACGGGCTTTGCGGCACCTAATATGCTTGCAACGGGTGACGTAGAATACGACCCCGAATACTTTAAATACGAAACCGATTTACAAAACTTTATGCTGGATGCCTTGCGCCAAAATTTAGCAGGGCAAGGCGGCATGGACGCTGTTACATCAGCACAGATGGCAGATGTTGCAGCCAAGCAAGCCAGAGACGAAGCTCAGACAGTAGAAGACCTTCAGCGGTATGGAGTATTGCGAGGGGGTGGGGATACGGCAGACGTATTGGGAGAATTGCGGTCTGGATACGGACGCACTTACTCCGACATATTAGCTGACCAAGCCACTCGACAGCAAAATGATCCTCGACTTGAAGCGGCAATGCAATTAGCGCAATTAGGCAGTGATCGTTACATGAGGGGCGGCGAAATGATAGGCCGCCTTGGCGGGCAAGATACACTGGCAGCGCGAGATGCCCAGCAAAGGGCCATAGAGCGACAAGAGGGCATGTCGCTGGAAGCACAGATCGCCAATCAGCAAGCCATAGAGCGCGAAGCTGATATTAGCGGCTTCCTACGTGGAGCAAGGTCGCTTGAGGGCAGAGGACAAGACATTGACGCGCAGTTTGGTCGCGCAGATCGCCAGTTAGAACAGGCGCGGGTGCTGGCACCGCAGTATCAGTCGGCTGCCGACATGGCTCGCAGCGATGCGATGTTACAGCAAGACGTGGCTGACAGAAACCTCGCTCGCGGGCTTACCATCACGGAGCCGACAACGCGAGAACGCTTTGAAGAGGGAGTGCGCGGAGCGCAGCAGGCTGAGTCATTAGCGGAAGCGGGTGTTACAGGCCGATTTGACGGGCAGAATACGCTTGCCAGAGATCAGATGTATGAGGACTCAAGAAATCTTAGCAAAGAACTGGCTAACAAGGTAAGAATGGGGATCTTGGATGCTGAAAAAGCATTTTCGTTACAAGGCCTTATTAATGAAGGCAACCTTGACCAAGTTGAAGCAGAGCTTGCTTCTGCTGAGTCAATGCAAACGGAGCGCGTGGGACAAGAGGAGAAGCAGTCGCAGCGCGACTATTCTAACTTCGCAAAACAACTCAACAATGCTCTTGCCTTGGCTAATATTGACCTAACAAAATCCGAAAGAATACAAGGATTAATTAATGACGGTCAGCTTGATCTCGCAGAAAAAGAGATAGAGGCCCTTGGGATAACTGTTGGACAAGAAGAGCGTCAGTCGCAACGCGACTACTCATTAGCGCAAAAAGAACTCACTAACCGCCTCACCTTGGCTAATATAGACCAAACGAAAGCTGAAAGAATACAGACGCTTATTAATAACGGTCAGCTTGATTTGGCAGATAAAGAGCTTGAGGCTCTTGAGGTTACTGTTGGGCAAGAAGAAAGACAGTCGCAACGTGACTACTCACTGGCGCAAAAAGAACTCACTAACCGCCTTACCTTGGCCAACATTGATGTAACAAAAGCTGAAAGAATACAAACCCTCATTAATAGCGGTCAGCTTGACTTAGCAGAAAAAGAGCTTGAAGGCCTTGGAATAACTACCGAAGCAGACAAAGAGATGCAAACCGAAAGGTTAGCAGCCGCCTCGGAAGACCTTAGAAACGAATTAGCGAATAGAATTGCGCTTGGCACCTTGAGCATGGACCAAGCAACTACAATACAAAGCCTTATAAATGAAGGAAACCTTGAACTGGCTACGGCAGAGCTTGCCTCGGCTGAAGCCATGCAAACGGAGCGGGTGGGACAAGAGGAAAGGCAGTCGCAGCGCGATTACGCCAACTTCCAGAAAGAGCTTACTAACCGCCTTAATTTGGCCAATATAGACCTAACGAAGGCTGAGAGAATACAGGGGTTAATTAATAGCGGTAATTTGGAAGAGGCGAATGCTGAACTGGAATCGGCTGAACGAATGCAGACCGAAGCACTGGAATCTGGAGAACGAATGCAGACGGAGCGAGTGCAGGCTTCTTCACAGGATCTTAGAGATGAGTTGGCGAATAGGGTTGAGCTTGGCGATATTGATTCTGCCCGAGCGATTGCAATACAGGGCCTTATTAACAGCGGAAACCTTGACTTGGCGCAAGAAGAGTTGGCGGGTGTTAAGTATACCACAGATGCCGAGGAACGTATGCAGACGGAGCGCATCGTATCGCAAGAGGGTCAGTTTGACAGCGAGCTTGAGTTCCGCAAGGCTATTGAAACGGGTCAGATTGACGGCATGCCTACGTTACAGGCTCGGTTGCAAAAGGCTCAGTTGGCCGATATGCTTACCGCCCGACAGGCTGAGTCGCTCGGCCAAATGCTTGCCCTTGCTAATGCCATGCCAGACGAACAGCGGGCCGTGGTCATGGCGGCCATATCGAAGCCCATACAAGAGTTTTATGATGGGGGGCGTGGCTACACCGATACCAAGATAGCTATGGCCAATATACTTAACGTAGACCCAGCCGATTACGGCGGTTAAAAAGGTATAATATAACATGGACCCACTTACAATCGCATTAGTATCAGCGGGCATTAAAACGGGCGCGGATATGTATAGCAAGCATCGCCAAGGTCGGGCAATGGAGGGCGCACAGAACAAGCAAGAAGATGAGCAGCGCAGGCTCAACGCCATTGCCCAGCTTCAGCGCAGCGCACCGCAGCAGGCGGCCCTTAATTACAAAATGCCTAAAGCTGCAAAGGTTGCCAACGTAGTTGGGCAGCTTGCCAGCTTGGGTGGGCAAGTTGCTATGATGAGAGGTGGCGGCGGGGGCAGTGATGCAATGGCATCTGGCGGCCAAGGCTTGTCTGGTGGCGTTGTTGATCCTAATACCCTAATGAAACCCGCCAACGCCTACACAAGGGGCTTTGGCCAGCGCAGGGCCATCGACACATGGCAACCAAGTTATTTACGGCAGTAAGGGAAATATTATAATGGCTAAAACTAATCTTACAGACCATCAGACCAACCCCGGCCCAATGCTAAACCTTGCATACAACCCAAGGGCTTTGGATAGATTTAAGTCCAAAGGGGGCAAGAGTAAGCAGGCAGCAAGCGGTGGTAGTGGTCGGCCCGATTGGATAGACAACCCGCCAGAAGGTTTTGTCATTGCATCCAGTGACGAGGGCGTTCTTCGATCTACTGCAAGGACGCAAGCGGCAGATCGCCTGCGCCGACAAAACGCTGAAGCCTCTGGAAAGTATTGGACAGACCCGCAGTCGGGGCAAACTTTTGCCTTGGGAAAGCAAACCGCACCAGATCGGCCACAAGAACCCGTAGGCGAGGGCACTGACATTGGCTTGGGCGATTACGACCCGCCCGAACTTGAGATCGACTTAGAAGATTTGGCCCCCGAAGAGGAAGAGGAGGATCTTGTAACAGATGCCTTATCTGACCCACAAAGCGAAGGGCTACAGGGCGAACTGCAAGACCGTGCGCGTCTTTCTGATGAAATTGAAGAAGACTTTAGCAACCGCAGGCAGCAGTTTCTCAAGACCGAAAGGGTAGGTCAAGATTCTGTTTTAGCCCGTGACCCAAATAGCTTAGAATCACAACTGTTACAACAGTCGGGTGTAACAAGCACCGAACCAGAAGAACCTGCATCGGAATATGAGCCAAGGCAGCCGCTGTTACAACGGTTTGCTCCGGGTTTATTTGACAGCCTCAATCGCTCGGCAGCGGATGATGTCACAGGAAACATTGTAGAAGCTGTTGATCCAAGCAAGTTCAGCGCAGGCGGCCTTACCCCCAAAGAGTATCACCAAAGAAGTCTGGAAGATGCCCAATCAAGGGTCGGGAGGGGCATGTTTGGCTTTAATAGGGACGGGCAAGATGAGGTGGATCGTGCAGCGGAAAGGGTTGGTAACTTTCGCTTTTACGAAGAGGAGCCAGCTCAAAGCCCCTCTGCGCCGAGTGCAAGTGAGTTGATGCGGGCTTCTGCGGAAAACACTTCGGGATTTGGTTCAGCCACGCCCGGCGATTCAGAATCGCAATTCAATTTATCACAATATTACAAAAGTCAACCAAGGGTTGGCGAGCAGGGCGGGGCAACCATACAGCCCGCTCGCAAGGCTGTAACATCGGGCATAGAAGCCCCCGACATGCAGCGCGTAGAAGAGTCTGGAATGCCGAGCCAAGAGATGAGAACTGGCGGGCAGGGCATCGGAAGTCAGCTTCGTGAGCAGGGTGGCGATATTATGGGGCAACTTGCCCGCTTGGGTAGTGGCATTGGCGGGTTCGTCAAAGATAATCCCGATTTAGTGTTACAGGGATTACAGACGGTTGGCGAATTGGGCGGGGCTTATAAGCGGAGCAAGCGCGAAGAAGAAGCGGCTCGCCGCATGGCAGAAGAAGCTCGCATGGGAACGGCTATATCGGCCCTTACAAGAGGTCGTGTAAATCCTTCTGTTGCCCCTCAAGTGCCCCGCACTACGGCTGGCGAGGGCATGTTCGATGTGTTGGCAGGCATTGGCCGAGGTGGTCAAGAGTTTATGGCGGGGGAACGCCAGCGAGCGGACAAGATGCGAGCAGAAGGAATAGAAGAAGCTGAGATTGCTCGCCAAACAGCCCGCGACAAAGAGTTAATGGATCTTGATCGGTATCACGCTAAAACGCGAAGA
>Ga0080013_1005801_pt1 | contig 11285 bp, 6 predicted proteins | sample ETNvirenome_6_85_FD_69236 | JGI IMG/M metagenome (GOLD analysis project Ga0080013, IMG submission 69236) | Marine viral communities from the Pacific Ocean - ETNP_6_85 (SPADES assembly) (version 2) | ecosystem: Environmental > Aquatic > Marine > Oceanic | place: Pacific Ocean | collected 2013-06-19
CCCCAATAGAACCTCCATTTGCTATAGTGGCATCACCCGTTACTGTCAGCGTCAAAGTACTGCTATGAGCATACAAATCACCTGATGTTACTGTCAAATCATTGTTGATTGTAGTATTGTCTCTAATCTTTTTATAACCTCCAGATAACTCAAGATTGTATAAACTAGAACCAAGTTTCATACTTACATTATTATCAGCATCAGTAATAGCAACTGTTCCGTCGTTATGTGTAAATGTACCATTGTTTTCTAAAGCATAAGTTCCTGCTCCTCCAGTTCTACCTGTAAGAGTAGTAGTTCCTTCTGATGCTATACAAGTTCCTCCACTTGCTATTGTAAGACTATTAAACGAATCATTTCCATCGTGGTCTGCGTGTCCTAAAGTTCCTCCGCTTTCTATACTTACATCTCCTTCTATTGTAAGTGTGTGGCTATCTGTTTCTGTTTGAAGTATTCCTTCAGCAATAGTTACATTACCTTTAATCACGTGAGCAGTTCCAGCGCCCGGTCTAAGTTTTACATAATAACTAGAAGAACCTGTTAATTCAATCTGTAATCTGTTAAAAGCATTAGCTCCAGTTCCTGAAGTATCATCGCCTTCCATTCCATAAACTACAGTATTAGTATTTGTTGTGATTAATACCAAACCACTATTATGTAAAAATGTACCATTGACAGCTACGTATAGCACAAAACCATTTGATGAACCATTAGTACCATCTCCTTCACCATCTAGTGTGGTGGTTTGATTTGTTGCGTCATACTTACCATCTGTGTTTATTGTAAGACTGTTCATAGTAATAGCAGATTCGTTGCCTGTTAATACTGACGTATCCGCTGCACCAGCTCCATCCCCTATAACTACATTACCCGTTACTGTAAGTGCAAAATTACTACTTGAATCAGTATTTAATTCTCCTGAGTTTATTTTAAGGAATCCTGCTATAGTTACAATACTCTTTAAAGTAACAACGGCACTTGCGTGACTGATTGTTAAATTATTTAATGCGAGTGTGCTACCATCTTCCTTAATATCTGTAGCACCTGAATAATTCATTAATATAGTTCCACTACCGTGATTGAAAACTGCTAGTTCACCTGATATATTTATTGCTTTACTTGCACTCCCATATTCAGAATCAATATTAGTAGTTCCAGATGTTAAGGTACACTTAGCGTTTGCATTATTTTGCATATATACTGAACCAATAGTATGAGTCCCTGTACCTCCTACAAATGTTCCACCACCAACTACTACAAGAGCATAATCTGAAGTATATCCAGAACCTAAACTCATATCTGAAGCATTACAAGTTAATGTGGCGCTATCTGCTGCACCACTATTTCCAACGTATGTTTTTTTTGTTACTGTAACTGCGTGGTTCTGTCCACCTTCTAAAGTGTTAAACTCTCCTTGTTGAACTGTTAGGTTTCCTGCTATTACTGGTTTATTATCTCCAGTGGGTCGTGCGATACAATCTGCGTCATTAATTTTAAGATTATATACATCACTGCTTGAAGGCCATCTTAAGAGAGTATCCATTGGGGATTGTATTGATAATGTTCCACTATTATCTGTGAATGTACCTACTATATCTACAGCACGGCCTGAACTAGTTTCACCAGTTATTATTGTTTCTCCACCTGTAGCACTATATGTTCCATTAACTGTAAGACTGTATAAACGCACAGTTGCTCCAGAAGAAGCATTACCTTCTAATGTTGCTCCAGCTGCTATACTACAATCTCCTGCTACTGTAAGATTACTAAAACCATAACCACCTGTTCCTGTTGATAGTTGTCCGGCTGCTATTATAAGTGTACCATCTAATATACAATCAGCTTTCATTGTAACATCACAGCTGGCGTCATTTAGTTTAAGGTTTTGAAAATTACCTGATGTACCTGCTAAGTCAATATCTGTTGCTGTAGTTGTAGTTATTTCTAAATCTAAATTACCTGAAATAATACCATCATTATCTACAGCAAATCCACTACTATTTTCACCATCAACTGTAATCTCATACCCACCACCCACAATAGTTCCATTGGTTTGTATCTCTAATGAATTTATAGTGACGTGTGCGCCTAATGTAGGATTATTAAGACTTGATGTGTCTGGTATGATTACATCATCTGATGCCGTAGGAACTGCACCTGTGTCCCAGTTTGCTGCCGTTCCCCAAGCCGTTGAAGAAGAACCATCCCACGTTGTAACTGCCATTTAACCTAAGCCTGTTGAAGCATTGAATAAGTTGCACCATCGGAAGCTGCACCGGGTGTGATTGTTACTCCAACCCAATTAAGACCTGTTGTGGCGATAGACTTAAGTACGCTAGCTGTTCCACTAACTGTTATGTCGTCACCTATTTGTGTCCATTCGTTTGCTGAAGCCAATGTACCTGATGTTGTTCCTAACCTTCCATAAACCTTTACAGTATCTGCTGCTGCATCGGTATTATAAATTTGAAAAGTTAAACGGTCATCGTTGCTAACGTTCACAGGAGCTATCAATTCTACTTCTGCTGTGCCTACTTTTGTGTAGGACCCTGTGGTCAATACTGCTGATTTAAAATTTGCCATATAATATACCTCACTTCGCTGGCGTTAAAGCCATACGTCGTATATATATAATTTTAGTTAACAGTAGTATATAAAGTTATCGTTATAGTTGTACCCAAACAGGCCAATAGTAGTTAGTTCCACTAACAGTAGCATAACAATATCCTTGTGGAGCAAAACCATTACCTGCCATATCGTACATTTCAAGAGGAGCACCACTTAACCATGTAACTGGGGCAGCACCTAATAATGGAGTACCACCTGAATTGGCTTGGCTGATAGTAGTACCTCCACCACCGCCTCCACCACCAGTAGCTCCAATAGTTCCCTGTGTACCTTGTGAACCTCCAGTTCCATTAGTTCCTTGTGTTCCTGTTGTTCCTTGAGTTCCTGCACCTGTAGTTCCTTGAGTTCCTGCACCTGTAGTTCCTTGAGTACCTGTAGTTCCTTGAGAACCATTAGAACCATTAGAACCAGCTGTTCCTTGTGTTCCTGTATTACCTGTAGTTCCATTTGTACCTTGAGTACCTGTAGTACCTTGTGTACCAGTATCTCCTTCATCTCCTTTAACACCTTGTGCTCCTATAGCACCTTGAGATGCAGCACCTGCTGAAATACCCTGAGTACCTTGAGTACCCTGAGTACCTTGAGTACCTGTTGCTCCTTGACTTCCTGTAGTTCCATTTGTACCTTGACTTCCAGTATCACCAGTGTCTCCTTTAATACCTTGAATTCCCTGAGTTCCCTGTGTTCCAGTAGTTCCCTGTGTTCCAGTAGTTCCTTGGGTTCCTGTAGTACCTTGAGTACCTGTTGCTCCTTGACTTCCTGTATTACCAGTAGTACCTTGAGTTCCAGTATCACCAGTGTCTCCTTTAATACCTTGAGTTCCCTGAGTTCCCTGTGTTCCAGTAGTTCCCTGTGTTCCATTTGTACCTTGAGTTCCAGTAGCTCCTTGACTTCCAGTATCACCATCAGTACCTTGGGTTCCGTCTGTACCCTGAGTTCCTGTAGTTCCCTGAGTTCCAGTAGTTCCCTGTGTTCCAGTTGTTCCTTGGGTTCCAGTTGTTCCTTGCGCACCTGTAGCACCTTGTGTACCAGTAGCTCCTTGACTTCCAGTATCGCCAGTGTCTCCTTTAATACCTTGAGTTCCCTGAGTTCCATTAGTTCCTTGAGTACCTGTAGTGCCTTGTGTACCTGTCGTTCCCTGAGCTCCTGTGGTTCCTTGTGTACCATCTGTACCTTGTGTACCATCTGCACCTTGTGAACCACCAGTTACAGTTCCTGAGGTACCTTGTGTACCTGTAGTTCCTTGACTTCCTGTAGTTCCCTGTGTTCCAGTTGTTCCTTGGGTTCCAGTTGTTCCTTGCGCTCCAGTTGTACCTTGAGTTCCCGTTGTCCCTTGTGTACCTGTAGCACCAGTTGAACCTTGAGTTCCAGTGTCACCATCAGTTCCTTGGGTTCCAGTTGTACCTTGAGTTCCCGTTGTCCCTTGTGTACCTGTAGTTCCCTGTGTTCCTGTTGCACCTTGTGCTCCAGTGTCACCAGTATCTCCTTTTATCCCTTGAATTCCTTGGATTCCTTGAGTTCCTTGTGTTCCAGTTGTACCTTGGGACCCAGTTGTTCCCTGAGTACCTGTAGTTCCTTGAGTTCCAGTTGTGCCTTGTGTACCTGTAGTACCTTGAGTTCCAGTAGCTCCTTGACTTCCAGTTGTACCTTGAGTTCCATTAGTACCTTGGGTTCCAGTTGTACCTTGAGTTCCGTTTGTACCTTGTGTACCTGTGGTTCCCTGTGTTCCTGTAGCTCCTTGACTTCCAGTATCACCATCAGTACCTTGAGTTCCGTCTGTACCCTGAGTTCCAGTTGCACCTTGTGTACCTGTTGTACCTTGTGTACCAGTAGTTCCTTGTGTACCATTAGTACCTTGTATACCTTGAGCACCGGGATTACCTTCAGGACCTTCAGGCCCTAAAACACCTTGTGTACCTTGAGTACCATTAGTACCTTGGGTTCCAGTATCACCTTTATCCCCTTGTGTACCTTGAGTCCCTGTAGTTCCTTGAGTTCCAGTTGTACCTTGAGTTCCATTCGTTCCTTGTGTGCCAGTTGCTCCTTGGGTTCCTGTTGTTCCTTGAGTACCAGTAGTTCCTTGACTACCTCCTCCACCAGTAGAACCAGCATCACCAGCTTGAACAAATGTAATAACACAATCTTCACCATTAGAAAAATAATCATTACTGTCTACATACTGAACTTGTACCTCTTCGTATGCTGTAGAGCCTGCTCCACCTGCGGAATTAGCTCCTGTAATATTAAATGTAACCCATTTATCTGAATCATTTGTTTTAAAAATACGTAAGTGTCCTCTTACTGTACTTGAACCATCATCAAGTGCATCATTCCACGCACTTACATCAGTAGTGTTTATATCATAGTCAGATATACCTACTTTAGAAATTAAACCATAATTAGGCACACCTCCACCACCGGGCAATGCAAGATTAAATCCAAAATTAGTTTGTCCCGGCGAACCAGCAGTGATATCAAAACTACTATAATTAAATTCTATACTGTTCCCACCAAACAGTCCATCCGTTCCCTGTGTACCTTGTATACCTTGAGTTCCCTGTGTACCTTGTGTACCTTGTGTTCCTTGAGTCCCCTGTGTACCTTGAGTTCCATCTGCTCCTGTAGCACCTTGAGTTCCGGTAGTACCTTGAGTACCTGTAGTGCCTTGGGTTCCAGTAGTACCTTGTGTTCCAGTATTACCTTGGGTTCCAGTAGTTCCTTGTGGACCTGTCGTACCTTGAGTACCATTAGTACCTTGTGTACCTGCATTTCCTTGAGTACCTAATGTTCCCTGTGTACCTGTAGCACCTTGCGTGCCTGTAGTACCCTGTGCTCCAGTAGCTCCTTGAGTTGCAGAACCTGATGAACCATCAGTTCCTTGACTACCTTGAGCTCCTCCTCCTCCAATATTACCTTGTGGACCATTAGTACCCTGTGTACCTTGTGAAGCAGTTGAAACGCGTGATTCAACGTAATTTTTATTGCTTCCGTAAGTAGCAGTACTAGTGAGTAACTTTTTATAATTGGGGGACATAGTGGGAACCCTTTAAAATTGTAAATGTAAAGTGGAGGATTTCAGGGTCAAACCCTAAGGCATCCTCCTAACCTTTAATCGTTATCTTTAACCTGAGTTGTAAATAACTACACCGGAAGATGGGTTGGTTACCTTCAATCCGTATCTCATAGACATGTATGAACCGACAATTCCAAATCCGGGATTTGCCTCTTCTACAGTCAATGGCCTTCTCTCAACGTAAGCCATAGGCTTTACAGATTCGTCCCAAACAAAGTATCTATCTGGAGGACACCATGCATTGACGTATACACGCAATCCATATATGCTTCCAATTAGACCAGTGATTGAGGTCCTTTCTACTGGTGTATCAAGAACGTATCTGTTCTCGTTTGCAGTAGCGGTTGTGAAGTCTGCCATGTTAAGGATGGTCTTGTAGTGAGCTGGTGAAATTAATAAAGCGGTTGGGTTGTAACCGTGACCACCAATCAATTCCATCGAGTCAGTTATTTTGCTCAAGGTGACGTTACCTGCGGCACCTGTATCTTCGACGTAGTGACTTCCAGTCAATGTTGCGTCGTTAGTGTTACCGTAGGAGTAGATACGTCCGGAGTTAACAGTTCCGCCGCTTCCGAGGAAACCACCATATTGAGCATCTGCGAAAGTTGTAATAACTGTTTCCGTAGTTGATGCTGTAATTGAGGTTCCACCAGATACACCGGTTTTTAATGTTGAATCTCCGACACCGAGTAATCCATAAACAACGTTCTTTGTAACGTGTCTATCAACTGCTCTTCGTGCTTCGTTCAAAGCCATTTCTACTTCGTTGAATCTTGAGTCTTCTATCATTCGGCGGGTTACACCAACTGCAAGTCCCCACTCATCAACAGACACTCTCTCGGAGCGTAAGTTAGTGTGTTGGTACTTAGGTGTGTTACCTTCACCGATTTCTTCCATACCCATTGAGGGTTTCGCGAATGTGATATCAATATCACCGCCGGTTTCTGTAGTCATAGGTTCGCAGAACATTGACAATGCAGGTAAGTCTACAACTTTGTAGTCTTGAATTGCATCTTTATAGTCAATTAGAACACGCTCGCCTACACCACCGTCAACAGCTCCAGTATTTAGAGTTGTCAACACACCGGGTGCTAGATTTGAGTTTAATGCTGCCATGTTTTAGTTCTCCTTAGAGTCCCTGATACAGAATCCTTTGCATAGATGCTGCACCGCTGTGAGCTCCGCTTGGGTCTATGTAGTATCCGATTGCATTTGCAGCTGAGGAAGCTTGTCCAAGGTTACCGTCAGCTAATGTAGCTACACCGTCTCCTTTTCCGATTGTTCCTGAACAATATGCATTCAATACAATACCGTGACCTGTCACGATGCTAGCAATGTTTCCTGAGGTTACTGTTGTTAATGCAAAACCTAGTGGTTTGCCGTTTGCAGAAGCGAATTTATCGACTTCGCCATCTGCGCCCATTTGAACAGGGTAACCTGCGGTTACAGTACTTCCAGCTGTGAATGGTAAAATTCTGCTAGGAGCACCTCCATCATTTACTATTATTTCTGTTGCCATATTTAATTACCTCTTAGTAATTCTTTGTTGAGCTTTACTCGCCCATCTTTGTTTATCTCTACACTAAATTGCCTTTCTGTTTCTTCAGCAGCTGGAGCTTCTCCGTCATTGGATTTTCCTTTTCCGAATTGTCGCTCTGTGTCTGCTTCTGGTACAGGCATAGCATTTAATGCGTCGCTGAATCCAGTCAGCCTTGGTTCATCCCAAGCAGATAGTTCGTCTACGCGTGCTTCCTTAGATGTCTCTTCGATAGTACCGAAAAGTAATTCTTTGGAAAGAATCGTTTCAATAGTCTCTAACTTTCGTGACTCTGCTTCTTTTGCAGCTCTCTCTTCTTCAGCAAGCTTAAATGCTTCAAGTTGTTTTAAAGCATCTGCATACTGTCCTTCGATTTCTGCTTTGGAAGCGTTGAGTTCCTCTAGTTGAGAGCGTAGTGAAGCGAATTCGCGTTCAACAATGTTCTCTGCATCGGATTTTACATTGGTTTCTTTAACTTCTTCAGTCATAGTTTGTACCTCTGTCTTCCCGTCTTCACATCCACATGATGTTTCTTCACCACCACAACCACAGTCGTGGTCATCTTCTCCAACATGTGTATTACATTCCTCTCCTATTTTACATTCCTTGCAGACGGGGTCCATTTTTTCATTGTCAATGAAACTAACTTCCGTGGGACGTAACTTGGTGGCGTAGGTGTCACCCATGACGTCAATATCATTGGAAAACCAATCAATACTAACGTGAGTCATATCCCCGTCCTTGACTTTTTTCATCACTTCTTGGCCATGTCCTGTTTTATTATCAACAGTAGCCTTCATTTTCATTCCAATTTGACCATCATCCAACTCAATAACCTCAGGGTCAGTAGCCATGCCGATTAAATCCTCAGGCGTACGTTGATGGTTGATATATATAGGAAGCTCTGAGAACTTCTCTATACTACTTTTTAAGATGGTAGGTTCTATATAAACCTTTTGTTCTTTCTCGTCTTCCATATAAGAATGGAGACCTGATGTAATAGCTATCACTGGGAATGTCACACTGTCGATTCCCTCATGCGTATTAACTGTAAGTTCGGAATTACCCTCTAAGGTCATAGCGAATGTACGTTGTATTGCATTAGTTGGTTTGGAACCGTCTCCAGCAAATTCCCGCTCGACACCATTCTCGTTTGCCCACATACTGCACATACCAGCTGCGAGCGTGTCGTGATTATCAAAACCACGTTTCTTTAGTGTTGCACTAACGGATGTTTTACATTTGTCATACGTCATTTTCTATCTCCTGTCACATTAGCGGAGGGTTTGTTTCCCCTATTTTGTGCCCTTGCACTCTCTTCTTTTTTATCTGTATCTTTTCCTCCAGATACATTAGCGTTTTTACTTCCCGGTCCTCCTTCTAGTGGAGATGCCTTAACATCTTCAGAAGTTTCCATATCTAATTCTACAACTCCTTCAGGGTCAAGACCACGTTCTTCTCGAACTTCGCCGGGTGATAAAACACCTTCTGATAAATATATCATGTCTGTCTTAGCTTTTGTAAATGCGTCATCAATATTAACTTGGCGGAATCTAAACTTAGCTTCACCATTTTCTAATTGAGGCATTAACTGAGCATTTAATGCTCCTTCTATTGCAGACTGTAAATAATTAACATAGGGCTCAAATATGGGACGTGCCTTTTCTGGGTCACTCCACATAGTCATAGGGACTTTAAGCGCCATATGTATCTTAGCCAATAAATCATCTGTGTATTTTCCATACTCAAATGCTCTTTGTGTGCCACCTAGTTCTTTAATTTGTATATCATTACCGTGAATAATATCTTCACCGGGAGCTAAATTATTGAAAGCGTCTACAACCTCATTAATCTTATCAGGGCCATAGGGCATATCAGGTAGACCACACGATATGTCAAATCTTGATATCGCATATTTGTTAAGTGCTGCTCCTATATCTCTTTCTGCATAATCTTTTAAATCTATCAAATACATAATAGGGTGTATATCTGAGAGACCATATGCATAATCATCGAAAGGATTATTTTTTAGTTCAATTATCTCATCGGCTTCGAATCTTATATTTTCTTTATCTTCACCAACTTCTTGATAATAATACATCACTTGTCCATGTTCGTTTCTTTTAACAAACATGTTTTGGCTAGAACGAAGAATTAAGTTATCTCCGGTCCACTCCAAATAACCCGTACCAAAGACACGAGCATTTCTTACCCACCCATACAGAATCTGTTCTATGTTTATATCTCTAAACATTTCTTCTACATCTTCACGTACGTCATCATCTGCTGTTACAATATCAAAATTATCTTTTACAGCATAAAAACAAGGTAGGTCAATTAAAGTTCTAACGACTGGGTCTTGTAAGTAAACATTCATATAAGTACGTGGTGCACCTATATGTGGTTCATATTCTCCTTTACTTTTTACATTAAATCCGCTATTATTGAGTTTTAATCTTTTAATAATACCGGCTCCAAAGTCTCTTGGGTCGTTTTCTTTAAAAGGGGGATTAGACCCCACATTTGCGAATCTTCTTCGCACTCTATCAATTATTGACATGGCTAGTCACATATATATAAACCGAGAGTAGTATTTAAAGATTGCGCTAAAAACGTATACCTTTATTAAGGGTATGGGACCGAGCGGCTGTAGTTAACACCGCTTTCGAGCCATAATTCCTTCTACTTGGTTGTGTAGTTCTTCGTCCTCCTCCACTATTTGCGCCGCCTATACTTGCACCTGCTGGTAGCATAGAAAGTGCGGCATGTATGCCCATTACGGAACTATCACAATAATCGTCGTGTTTTCCAGATGGGGCTGCTATCTTTTCAGTTTTATTGGCTGCATCCATAGTATATTCAAGGTCTCTATGTTCTGCATACCACTTCATAACTAGTTTTTTCATATGTGGTGGTAAGTTCTCAGGATTAGGGACTTTAACGAGTCCTTGTTGGATATAAGAAACATAATCTCTATATATCTGGGTCTTTGACCCCCTAGGTCCTCCTGTAAAAATGAAAGGCATAAAGTGTATCTGTGGAGTACTATTTATAGAAGCCATCTTTAAGTCTTGTTCAATCGCCCCCCCAATACCAGTACAATCCACAATGAGACGCCCAGCACCAAGTATATTACAGACTTCAATGATACGCTTACGTTGATAAGGAATGTCGTGTCCACCACTTCGAGGATTAATCTCTTCCACATAGATAAGTCGTGCAATATCCTCTCCGCCATCATCTCCCATAAGTTTTTCCCTTGACCATCCGGTAATAACAGTAGAGTTAACAGATTTACCAACATCAACACCCACAGTAATCTCAGGAGGAAAATCTCCTGTCTCGATAGTTTCTCTAATCCACGGTTCATAGTCATCAAAGCAGTCCCTTAGTTTTTCTGGATTGAATATTTGCGATACACTCTCTACAAACTCACATTCGTATTCTGTCTTCCAGTAGATAGAATCTTCTCCCCATTCAGTCATCTTATCTAACATTTCTACTTCAGTGTAAGGAGGCGAATATGCGTCTCCTTGTACAATAGCGTCCTTCCAAGAAAAGTGTAATCTAGTAAAGGTACTTTCGTATGCATCCGAGTACAAATACCTATACATATGATTCTCTTTTGACTTTGGTGTACCTAAATTTATGAACGGGGCCTTATTTGAAACTATCGCTGGTTCGACGTTATCTACAAACAAATGGTCATCAATTAACGGACTTTCGTCAACAATACACATAGTTGGATGCTGTCCTCGTATAGCTTGACCTTGGTTACTAGGCGCTAATGGAGCTCTACGCATCATTGTGCCCCCCTTCATGCGTATATGGGGCTTATTGTGAAATTTATAATTATCTACTAAACTATCTAAAAATTTATTATCTTTAAAGTTTCTATATACATACCCAAAGATTAATGCTGCTTGGTCTTCTGATGGAGCTAATACAAATATTAAGTCTCTAAATCTTTTGAAAAACATATAGATAGTAACAGCTACAGCAAGAGCATATGATTTACCACTACCTCGTGGTGCTAGAATAGCTAAT
>Ga0080013_1005803_pt1 | contig 11284 bp, 16 predicted proteins | sample ETNvirenome_6_85_FD_69236 | JGI IMG/M metagenome (GOLD analysis project Ga0080013, IMG submission 69236) | Marine viral communities from the Pacific Ocean - ETNP_6_85 (SPADES assembly) (version 2) | ecosystem: Environmental > Aquatic > Marine > Oceanic | place: Pacific Ocean | collected 2013-06-19
TAAACTGGAGTATCTACATAAATAGCCATTAGCTTCTTATCCCGCACCTTTGATAAACATACCCAAAAATGTTTTGAGCATCCACAGCAGCTTGTTTCATGTATACCGCACTTCCCGGAACCATCCCAAATGGCGGAACCTCAATACTGCCTCCGCCCACCCGAGAACTTGCTGGACCTAAATCGAAGCGCACCATAGGATCACCGGGGCTTAGAGTGATTCTCCGAGGACCCAGAGCATTGAACTCAGCTAAACTAATCGAGTATGGGGGATCTGTGATGCCAGTAACAATGGCAAAGACAACTCCGGCACTTCCCCCATTAGGTGAAACAACTTGAAGATACAGTTCTTCACAATTATCCACTATTAGTATCCCAGGTATAGGATCTGCCCCAGAAGCCAATAATTCTTTATTTATGTAGAACAGTCTCTGATTTAATAAAGCCATTAGCGTAGATTCCTTATGACCTGAGTCACATGGAGATAATCTCCGTTAGCTGCACCATATAACCACAAGCGACTTGATCCTACTCGTTTTGACGCAGGACCAATGTTAAATTGCATTGATTGGTTAGGTAAAATAGTAATTGCAAAGGGTTGTGCACTGGCCGTAGGCGCAGGAATGGATACGACACCCAAATTAATCCTATTATTGATGAGATAAATATACCCACTGTTGGTTCCATCTGCCACGATTGTCACTTCCACACATCCATCCTCGATGGTAATCTCGACGGGGGTACTATTTCCGGCCCCATCGTTAATAACGGTGTAACGGGTAGAAAGAATTGGTACTTGTAGTGCCATTAGTAACCATCTACAATTTGAACGAAGTTAAGGGTCAGATTGCCTGCTGGTCCTCCGGTCTTGAAATTGTAATAGGCATACCCACTCGTAGGGCGACCTGTTGCACTCCCTAAGTTCAGTATTAATTGTCTTTCGGGAGGGATAAGTGCACATTGATCTATAATGGTATTTAAGTCTAAAATTCCCACATCAGTGGGACTCACATAGAAAAGTAAGTAATACGCTGGATTCGTAGCAAGATTCCCCACCATGAGCTTGCGGCAATTATCCCGCAAACGAGTTGCCTCCGCCCCTGCCACACTGCGACTGTATGCAGTAGCTTCTAAAGGACCATATGTGTAATCATTTCCTAAGAGTCCCATTAGGTTGCCACTCCTACCACTTGTGTAACGTTTACATAAGCTGTTCCCGGTATTCCATACTGTAAATTCCACTTTCGAGAACCAGGCGTTTTAGAAGCAGGATCAATTTGAAGGATTTGACATCCATCTGCCGCCACGCGCAATGACCCCCAAATTAACGACGCGGGAGAACTATGGTTTTCGATTCTTTGTCGGATAGCCATGGCTCCTGCGGCTGGTCCTGCTGCCGTACCCCAATACCCTATAATAACTGTATGTGTATTTTCATAGATGTCAAAGTCTACACCCGCTGCTCCATTGGGGATGTCAATCCGCTGAACATGAAAAAGGCTTTCGGTATAAACTGCCATGAATGTTTCCTCGATTTCAACATAGCGCATTTTCGAAAATAGAGCATGTGAGATGGCACTCTTTTATACACTAATCATATTTAAGACTTTGGTGTAAGACTCTGAAAACAAGCAATGAAAGTTTTGTTGATTTTCTTCCAAAGTAAGTGAGTACACACTTACCTTCTTTTCTAAGCGAAAAAGAGCATGTGCCAACTGGACCGGCGAAACATTCTCTCCTTCGTCAATAGAAACATCTCCCGCGTGACCCCTTAAAACATAGATCGCAAATTTCATAAAGAGCATTTGCTGGAAAATCTCATCATATAAAGGTGCATCGAGTTGTGGATTGTTCTCTACAAACAACCGAGCATCATCTTTCAATTCAGCGTATTGTTCTTGGTATTGAGAAATTATCGACCATATATCAACCATTGGAACTCCCCGATAGACCTATCCAAATCACAGCTAAAATAAGACTGATGAACATTACCATAGGAATAAGGGTCAATGTATCTTCGGGGGTCATGCTATTTTCTCCAAAATACTCTCGGCTAACGCTTCTTCATCATCTAACCCTGCAATGATTTGCTTGGCTGCTGCTAACTCTTCATCTTGGGCGATTGTCGCAACGGCTGGCATCTTTGAGATAAGAATGTCAGCTACGCGCTCATCGGCAGTGCCTTCTGCGATCACATAATAGATAACCACGGGTCGTTTTTGCCCAAGTCGCGTAAATCGTCCTTCCCACTGCCTAAGTTGTCCCGGTGTGTAAGGAAGCATTGTAAATAGGGCTGCGTCAGTGTCCTGTAAGTTCAACGATTCTCCAAACGCGTGTCCCGTTCCTACCAACACACAAGGTCCGGGATGGGCCATATAATCACTCACCAAAGTATCGCGCTCATTGGCATTTGTGCCTCCATGCGCTGCCCAGACCATCACTTCTTTTTGTTTTACAACTTTATTCTTTCGAATGTGTTCTCCCAGTGCCTCTACATCTCTTCGGCGACCGGTAAAAATAATGATTTTATGCCCACATTCCACATGATCACTGACCAACCCCAACACAGCTTTTCGTTTCTTTGAAGCAGCTTGGGCAAGCCGCACTTCCAAAACTGCCGTTGCCCCTCTCTTTGCTGCTGCTTTTAACTCTTTTGGAAATCCTGCACTTGGACGACATTGATCTTCGGGAGCGATGTACACACTCTGTCGCCTTTTCTCGGGAAGTTGGCGATGGGTATCATAGTAACTAATGGTGTGAGTGCAATAAGTTAGGCGATCTCGTAATTCAGGAATGTTGCTCGATCCTCTGGTATCTAATCCACCATATTGCCCCGGCTTTGCATCGCAATAACGTTTCATCCATGCGGTCTTACTTCCCCATGCATAAGGTTCAGCTAAATCAAGTTGCGCCCAGAGGTCCCGCACCCTGTCCTTGATCGGAGTGGCAGTTGTACAAAGAACTCGTTGTACTGCTTTTGATAAACGTGACGCTGCCATCGTTGTATTCTCCGCAGGAACCAACATTACTCGTCCCCGATCAGGTCCATCATACGCTCGATGTGTTTTTGGATCACTTGGATCAGCGATGAACCCATTGCGCCGCTTGGCTTCCGCAGATTGCTCTCGATAGATTGCACTTAGTTCATCGGGTTCTGCGGTCGCAGGAATGGGGAGGGGGATTGCTTCCCAACGTTTTGATGACTTTCCTCGATGACTTTCATCATAGATGATTGTAGTTGCGCCTAATCCACACAGCCGATCAGCATGAGTGGTGAGCACTTCCCATCCTAAAACTAAGATTATCCGTTCGTTGGCTCCTTCTTGCTGCGTGATGTAATCATCCAATGTTTGCATGGAAGCTTGTTTCTTTTTTGAATAATGGCTCACAGGACGAATGACATATGGAGCCACATGAGTGAAACGTTCTATCTCTCTTCCGTACTGTAAACGAGAAGCTGCCCGAGTTACGATGATCACTGGTCCGGGTTTCAGCAATGCCCACAAGATTCCTGTCAACGTCTTTCCCGCTCCTGTGGGATGCCAAAGATGTGCTCCACACCATTCTCCCGTTTTTTCTACCGCATCTATTTGGAACTCAGTCAAAAATCCATCCAATACCCACTCTCTTACTTCTTTTCGCTCTAAGAAATATTGTTTGTAGGTTTCCCAGGAAATTGGGGGGAACTGCATGACTCGCCATTGGGCCGCTGAGATACTCAATCCCAATCGTTCCAACATTTGCGCTGTATGATTGATAGTGTGGTGAGGTAAGAGTAGTTTTCCATTTCGTAGAAACCGATTCCCTGCAATGATCTCTAAGTGCCGCTTGTGATCATTTGTCAAGGGAAGTTCAAACGAAACTTCAATGGAAGGAAAGCGATAGCGATTCATTTCATTTCCCCTTTTTTCACGGTGAATTGTTGAGTGGTAAACCGAGGTACTTTGCGGCTTTCATCAAAGATAAGTAAGCACGAGGGGGCCGGTGCACTACTGGTCGCTCCTTCAAACTTTAGCCTTCCTTTGATAAGTCGAATCTCGGCTGCTTTCATCGCCCAATTGTGCCACCATCTTGTATCGGTACGAGCGAAAATGAGGCAAACCACTACACAACCACAAGTGCTCTCTAAGTAGGCTTTCTCGATCCAACTACCTATTTCGCGACCATAAGGGGGATTGAGCCACACAGCTCCCCCACGCGAAATCTCCCACCACGATACATCCAGCGAGTTTTCGGTCAAATACACGGGGCATTTGTAGTTCTCTTCGGATGCTGCTGCATCAAGGACAAAATTAAACTCGGCATCTAATACATTGAAAAGATGCCAAGGTGTCGCCCAATCTTGTTTCTTTGACGAAAAGAGTTTATCTGCGGTCCAAGCGGTCATTCTCTGTCTCCTGTCAAGACAAAGTAACCCTTGATTGTCATATGGCAAGGAGATCAGTTATTTTTTATCTGGCAGAGTTTCTTGTGCCAAGGGTCCCAGCATGGGCAACAAAGTCATCCCTGCGAAGAAAAGTGCTGCCATCGTAACTCCCAAAAAGATACTACCTGCTTGCTTTGCCATGTTTTCGGGAGTCGCCCCACTATATGCGTTTTTCCACGGTGCTCGTTGGGTGTAATCGCCCCCGTATCCCCCGTTGCATTTGCATTGTTGTCCAGCCATTATCTTGTCCTCGTAAAAATGGTTTTAATTTGATCTCTAAATAAGTACACCCCGACACCCGTTGCAGCCACAACCAAAAAGGGGGTAAGCTTGCGCTTGCCATTAAGACTGTCCATTGTCAAGCCGTTGAGATTGACTCGCCCGCCGGTGGGGTCAAAGGTCGGGACGACATACGGAGTATCTGTCGCCACTTGGGAAGGGTGAGTATACGTCAGTTGGGAGGAAGGAGTATATGGCTGATAGGAAGGGGGAACAACCAGATCCGTGTCCACCCTGATTAAAACATTGCCCCCGCTTACTCTCGTCCCTGCTTCTGCTAATGCGGCTTCTCGTTGACTTCCTCCGGCATTAAACATCGTCACCCATTTTTCAAGTAAAAGTTGAGCTTCTTCTTCCGTTGGAGTGAGTGGAAGTTGCCCCGCTTGCAATTTCTCCATTACTCTTGCCCACTCTTCCTCTCGATTTGTAATGACATCGGCATACCAATACATCATTTTATGGGCAGTTTGTCCCGGAGGTTGTGACTTCAAAATTGGAAGGCCCCCGCCTGCACTTCCTACCGTGGACGTAATACCTTCGATTGCCGCAGCTTGGGCATCTTTTGTCCATTGCAAAACGAACTGAGGATTGGGTAAGCCGAGTAGGTTTTCCCATCCTGTACAACATTTACTTTTCGCTCTTTTATCAACAATAGAGCTTAATCCCGCAACCCAATTGAACGAGCGTCCCATTGAGAACTGAGCGAATAAGGATGGAAGTCCAGCTTCTTCATCTATGTATGCGCCAGTGCTTCGAGCGATGTTGACTGCATCCCACGTTCCTTCTGCTCCCCGATAGTTCACAGCACCGTAGTAGCGTGGATAAGCTGAAGAGTAGTTCCCATAATAGCTCATACCAATTCCTTGCGTTTTTTACGGAACCACCAGTATGAACCACTTCCTATGGCAAAAGTAGAAGCCAAAACAATCCATGGGAGTGCTTCTTGAAGTTTGGTCCTTGCCACTTCTTCCATAGACCACTCAATGTCTTCTAACATTTCTGGGTCTTGGGGTTCAACTTGTGGGGTACTTCCTTCCTGAGAGGCTAAGTATTCGGCTAATGCTTCGGATCCTGCGGCCTCGGCAGCAGTGTAGGCAGTGAGCCATTTAACAAAAAACGTTCGAGCAATGTGTTCTACTTTCACGTTCTTGGACTTTTCGATTCGGCCCATTAAGAGAGAATGAGCCTTGCTTTGCTCGGGTCTGGTGTCAGCACGATCTGGATTCCAACCTCTTGCTTTGTACCACCGTCGCACCGCTGCAATGTTATTCTTCTCTTGGCTCCGCTGCCTATGCGTATTGTGGGTCTTAGCTAAGGCTTGCGCCACATGTTCATGGTATAAACAAAGCCAATCATAATATGGAACGGTTTGATCGAGTGTTGGCCGAGCGTTGAACTCTGCTGTTAAGGCCACCTCGTTCTCAGTTTTTTCACTCGTTTTTCGATAGGGAATAGGGCGAATATGTGCCGTAGATGTTTGATTGTATTTCGGGAAATACCCGCCATACTGCCCTTCGACCAATACACCGGGGTAACCATCACTTAAATAAGTTCTTCCTCCCGAAGTTATCTCACCCAAAAACAGGTATCCATCGGGGTGGGCGGCAGCAAGCTGATACGTATCAATTGGTTGTGCGGGTCTTCCAAGTGGTCCCAATGCCCAGAGTAAATTCTCATTGAAAGCCTGTATTCGCCGACCAATGCGGCTATCATCCCACTCAATGTCCGATAATGTTGAATTGTGCTCAACGGCTGTCCATCTATTATCGTTCTGTGCATTATCTACAAAGTCGTCTTTGTGTACCCATCGTTGGGTTCCTTCATTCCATATGTAGGGAATACCTGCATTACGGGGGTTCCCTCCCCAATCCAGACAGCTAATGTCAGGTGCAGATAAAATTTTGGTGATTGCACTGCCGGGTGCTTCTGATCCCAATACCCAATAATACGGGGAAAAAAGCATTGCATTGGGGACAGAAAGGATCTTCATCTTAGTGTAGGAAGAACAAGCCATTATGAGGGTCCTTTCTTTGCTATTCGATAATCTCTTACCTCTCGTCCTACAAAGACAGCTCCAATAGCAACAGTTGTAATAACGCCTAACCAAATATAAGGAACAGCCGCTTTCTTATTGATATATTTTTGTCCACCCTCGCTGGATGGATTTGTTTCGGATCGAGTTTCTTCTCTATCGGTATAGATGACTTCTAAGTGCCAATCTTCAATCCCTTTTTCATCCCGTAATTCTTCTAAGTTTCTGCGCTGGTCTTTTTCATAAGTAATTGCGTGCTCCAACATCGCAGCTTCACCGTCTAACGCATCGATCTTCGCTTGGAATGATTTGTTGTAGTCATAAACATCATCTTCTATGCATGGGCGAGTGCTGCACCATGAATAGCTTCCCGCCTCAATACCGGCTGCTGTAACTTTAGGATGTTTAGCGTTAACCCGAGTTCTTCCTCCCCCTAAGTCAGTGTAGGTTTTCGTTATTTCTTCTTCTCCAAAGCCAGGGCTATACGTGATACTCGCTGTTTCCCCGATAGGACGAGTGTAATCTAAGACCTCACAATTGTGGTTGTGGTCTGTGGGAGGGTCGTCAGTGCTGGAATCTCGAAACATTCTACCGATAGTCCAGTGCGACAACTCACACAATTTCATGTCACGATTGTGGATAGCGTACGCTAAAACCGCTCGATTGTGGTTGATGGTGTCAGCCGCTCCTTGTCTGGACGATTGCAAAGCAAGTTTGGTCGTATTTTCGTTCTCTGCAAAGTTGGATGACATTACCTTAAAGTTTGGTAATGACTCCCATTTGGCTCTATCTACGTCGGTATTTCCACTCATGGGGTCTTCCCCCACACCCATCGCACGAATAGTATTCCGACGAGTGCTCCTGTTCCATAGACTGCCCAGCGGTGATATTTCTTTTCATCACTTTCCCAGAAATCTTGCCACCATGTTTGCTCGTACATTACACACGCGTCATCTTCGGGACTCCAATCCCATCCTTCGTCGCACTCGGTAGGATCTGGAGGATTGCCTGTGGAAGACTCTGGAGTTGAAGATGGTGCGCTTGTTGAGGAAAATAGGGAAGGGGAGCTGTTGTATAATTTCACTAAGTTCACGCAATGCGCTATGTCAATGCGATTTTCTGCTCTGGCAATCTTACCCATCACAACAAGTTTCTGTGCTTCATTTTGTGCCGCAGTAAATTCCATTATCAAGTTGTAGACTTCTTGACTTTTTCCGGTGGTGTCCGAAAGAGTAGTGCCATATTGATTAATTGAACCAATACACTGGGCAACTTGTTCTACTGTTCGAGGTAGATCTCCCGTTGTCTGCCCTTCTATCTCTCTCTCCAGAGTTTCTGCGACCTCTTTTTTGAAACCACCACTGTCTAACGTATCAAGAGTGATCGAAGAAGATGAAGGTGGTCGCAAATTGACCACATTCGACAAATCCTTGGTCAAATACTGTGCCGAGGGTTGTGCTCCCGGCTGCCCATAGTTCAAATCGAGTTCCATGACTCACCTATTATCTTCGTTGAGTGATAAGGTATATAATTGTTCCTGCTGTTCCCAACTTGACCCATGGACTTTTCCACATTTTTGCCAACCATTTTTCTTCGTCGCTTTCGTCAGAGGCAACAAAGGTTACCTCAGTCATGTCTAATTCTTCTTCTGGTGGTTGAAACCCTGGCATTGTACTATGGGTCGGCGGGAGATCGGCAGGAGCCGTAGTGTCATGCGCGGGGACATTATTTCCTGTTAATTGTTCTTCAGGAGTAGGGGGTGTCGCTGAAGCTGCGGCCTCGGCTGCCCGTGTTTCTTGGAGCAGTACAAGGTCAGTTACGGTCTTATTCTCAAAGTCAGCAACAAGAGCCATGAGATTGGGTTTCATACTTTCATATCGTTGTATTCCCGCTGGGCCAGATCGAGCAGACCTATCAATTAGAAAGAGTTCAACCAAGGTAAGGACAGAGGGGAGAGGTAAACCTCTTTGCACAGCTTTTTCCATTCGTTCATTTGCAGCCTGACCCCACCTTTCTGCTCCCGCTGTGTCTCCTGCCTCCTTTGCTTGATGAAACTTTATCAAATCACCTGACGCTTGGATTCCTACATTTATGGCAACTTGTGGGTCGATTGCTAACGCCTGTTGGATATAAGGATTATCTGCGATGGTGCTTCCAGGGGAGTTGGCAACGGGCCATGCTTTTGCAATTCCGAGGATTTTAGTCTTGTAGCCATTGTTGGTTTGAGCGTTTGCTCCACCTTTTTTGGTGTTAGCTACGCCATTTCGAGATTGTCCGAAGAACATAAGTCAATCCTTATCTTTATGATTTTTTGAATTTAGGAATAATAATAAAAGTAGTGAGAGACAAGAACATAACTACCGCTGATCCCACAATCCATGGGTTCCACTTTCCACTTTGACCGTTACCATTGCCATTGCCATTGCCATTGCCATTGCCATTGCCGTTACCGTTACCGTTGCCATTCGAGGTATCTTGGATCGAGGTCCCCGGTGGCCCTGCTGCTGTTTGAGAAGTATAAAGGGGAATGTCTAATAGTTTCCTCTCTCCTACGGATGCTGTTGTAGAAGCGGAGGCTGCGCCTGTGGCTGTGCCTGTGCCTGTGGTGAAACCCGGACCAGACGCAACTTGCGTTCCAGAGGAAATTTGGGTTGAAGATGTAGTGGGTTTCCTTATTCGTTTAATATGAGCATCCGAATAAACACTGGGCTGGAAAGGCATAGGAATCTCCGCAAAATACATCATTACATTACCCCACCTCCCAGATTTACGCACTCTGAATGTTTTATGGATAGCACTCCATTTCATGTAAGCTTACGTAATTGCCATATGACATAGAGATCAGATTTTTTAATTTCCTTTTAATCATTGTCATATGACAGAGAGGAAGAAATTTTTAACTTCAAAAGTGAAATTGTCATTTGCCAAAAATAGGCACATTGGCTACAAAGAGAGACACAACACAACACAATACAATACTCGGAGAATTCAGTGGTCACTGAAACGGATGTAATCAAAGCCTTACCCGATCAAGGCTTTGTAAGGTCTTACGTGGTCCATGCCTTAAAACAAACGACAAGCCCATTGTGCTATCACTTAGGCGTAGGTTTAAGTTTATTAGCAGCGACTTGTCCCTTGAACTATGGCATGTATTATGCAGGTCCTTTGCGGGCAAACATGTTCACTCTTTTGGTTGGTCGCTCTGGTGAAGATCAAAAGTCAAGCGCATTGGGCATAGGCAAGGAGATACTGGATGCGGCGGCATCTGTTTTGGTGGGAGACTTCCCCGGATCGCCAGAAGGTTTGATCGATTCTTTGAGTCGAGTACCTTCGCAACTCATTCCTATCTCTGAGTTTGGTCGATTTCTTAGTTCTGCCCAGCGTGGATACTATGAACCAATCAAAACCCTACTTGCCGATGTCTGGGATTCCCAACCCATCCAAAGGGTACGGGCAAATAACAGAGTGGTTCGTGTGGAAAACCCTCGTTTGAGCATCGCAGCCGCTTGTTCGATTCCCTACTTGGAAAAACATACACTTAGTGAAGATTGGTCCGGTGGGTTCATGGGTCGCTGGGCAGTAATGTATGGTCGCCGAGAACGAACTGATCCAGATCCTGCTGGCGATAGGACTTATTTTCAGTTTTTGGTCAATGAGTTGCAACAACGGGCAACAACTCCTTCTGCTGGATGGTGCGAAGGGTTAGATCCAGAAGCAAAGAAGCTCTGGAATAACTGGTACCGTAGTGTTGATAAGCGAAATCTTCCCGGTCAAATCGTCGGATTGAAAAGTCGTGCTCCGACCTTAGCTCGAAAGGTCGCTTTGCTGTATGGTTGGGATTACGGTCCTGCTTCGCAGAACCGGCCTTGGTTGATTTCTATGCGTGAATTGGTTCCCGCTATACTTTTTGCGGAATTACACATCAAATCTTTGATTGGTTTATCTGAAAACATTGCTGAACATCCCGATGCTCGGCTTCGCCGAAGTGTTCTACAAACCTTAGAAGCCAATGGCGGAGCAGCAACATTGGGTCATATATTAGGTCGCTTAAAGATGAAGAAAAGACCTGTTTCAGAGATACTGGAATCTCTTTTGGAAGAGAAAACAGTCATTAGAACGATAGGCGATCAAGGTAATGTCTATATGCTTCACAGCTCTCTTTGAGAATTGTGTCGTTTTAGTATTCTACTAATACCGAGACGGGGCATCGGTTTCATTCCCAATGCTGTCTCGGGAAGCATGGGTCGTGACTCGATAATGTCATCAAGCCCATTTGCCCAATCACAAATCGTTCTAAGTGGATCAGCCGGAACTAAATAGAGCAATCCTGGTTCATTTGGGTCTTCTATTCTCCAAGTTGGTCCACCATTTCGCTGGATGTGCTTCCACGTCAAAAGGGGCATCAGTCGATAGGGGACGAAGCCTTCTTGTTTTATTTGGAGCAATGCATCACATACATTGGAGGGAAGTTTAGCATCTTTGCTCAACGTGGAGCGTCGTTTGCTACTTATATAGGGCAGCGTCAAGCCGTGTTCTACTCGGCAAAAG